>JAEEGI010023149.1_pt1 | contig 12228 bp, 11 predicted proteins | sample 8958751 | NCBI WGS metagenome assembly JAEEGI01 (sample SAMN16246545, study PRJNA631951) | gut metagenome | biome: gut microbiome; feature: rumen; material: KS-attached | host: Bos | place: Iran: Karaj | collected 2018-10 | reverse complement strand
TGATCGTGATCAGCCGGTTCTTCTTATCAACCGTGATATGGATCTGTGGATCGTAATCTTCCGAAGCGCTATCCGTCAGGGAAACGATATGTCTCTTATCCAAAGCGTCCGAAGCGTTGGAAATGATCTCTCTTAAGAAAATATCCGTATTCGTATAGATGGAATTCGCCATCATATCGAGTAGTCTTTTTGATTCTGTTTTAAACTGTTTGATTGCCATAGCCGCACCTCCATCACTTGATTAGCACTCTACTATCTAGACTGCTAATTCACTATATCACTTATAGAATGATAAATCAAGTAAGGTATAATGATAGTATGCTGAATATCGTCAATCGCACGAAACATTCTGATCTTGCTGAATTCTATCCTTTGCTGGAAGAGTATTACCGGAAGACGCTGAAAGCATTGAATAAAGAGGATGCCTATGATCTTTCGGTGATCATTTGCGGACCCATCAGCATTCGCAGGATCAACCGCGACTACCGCGATATCGACAAGGTGACCGATGTGATCTCTTTTGCCTTGCTGGATGGGGGAGAGGAATATCTTTATGAGGAGAACATCGAACTGGGCGATATCTTCATCAACCGGGACAGGGTACTGTCTCAGGCGGAAGACTACGGTCATTCGGTGAAACGGGAATTCGTTTTTCTTTTCGTGCATGGCTTGCTTCATCTGTTCGGTTACGACCATATGAATGAAAAAGATGAAAAAGTCATGTTCGATCTGCAGAAGAAGATCGTAGGCAGACTGCCATGAAGAAGTTCGTTCCTGCCTTCCAGGGTTTGAAAATCGCCATAAGAGACAAGGGGATACGGATCCAGTTCATCCTTGGGATCATGGCGGTCATCGGCGGTTTCGTGATCCGACTGGATGTCTATGAGTGGCTGGCTTTCGTGATCTGCATCGCGACGGTGATCAGCAGCGAGATCTTGAACAGCGCGATCGAAAGGCTCTGTGACCGCGTGAATGAAGCGGAAGATGATAGGATCAGAGTGATCAAGGATCTCTCTTGCGCCGGAGTATTTCTGGCATGTGCGGGAGCTTTGATCGTCTGTGTGATATGTGTGATAAGGAGGTTGATCTGATGAGTCACGAAGAATTAGTGAAAGAAGCATTTAAGGCCATGGAAAATGCCTATGCGCCTTATTCCAATTATCATGTAGGGGCCTGTGTCCTGTGCAAAGACGGACGCACTTTCTATGGCGCCAATATCGAAAATGCGTCCTATGGCGCAACCAATTGCGGAGAACGGAGCGCCGTTTTCGGTGCTTATTCCTATGGATATCGGAAGGATGATATTGAAGCGCTGGCCATCGTATCCGATGGCGAAAAAGTAGGGACACCTTGCGGAATCTGCCGCCAGGTATTATCGGAACTTCTCAATCAGGATACGCCGATCATTCTTTCCAACGGTAAGGAAACGATCGTTAGAACGATCGCGGAACTGCTTCCGGAGCAGTTCGGGGCGGACGATCTCGTCTGATGAAATCCGGTTTCATCGCGATCATCGGCAGACCCAACGCCGGCAAGTCGACGCTGATCAACGCCTTGCTAGGAGAGAAGATCGCCATCACGACACACAAAGCGCAGACGACCAGGAATGCCATCCTGGGCGTTTTGAATGACGAGGACAGCCAGATCGTTTTCATCGATACGCCCGGCATCCATAAACCCGGGACAGCATTGGGGACGTACATGAACAAGGAAGCGCTCGCCCAGGCGTCAGGCGTGGATATCGTCTATTATATCGTTGATGGCAGCAAGGGCCTTCAGAAGGAAGACGGCGAGATCCTTGAGAAAGTCTTTTCCTATGAAGTGCCGGTATTCCTGCTAATCAACAAGATCGATGAGATTTCCCCCGATCTTCTGATCGAACGTCTGAATTACGCCCAGAAGAATCATCCGTTTGCGGAATTTATACCGATCAGCGCCTTGAATCAGGAGAATCTGGATGAACTTTTGAGAGTCAGCAAGTCTTATCTGAAAGATGATATCCAGTACTTCCCGAAGGACATGGTTACCGACCGCAGTGTGGATTTCCGCATTGCTGAGATCATCCGGGAGAAAGTCATCCTCAATACCGAGCAAGAGATCCCGCATCTGGTTGCCTGCAAAGTTGACGAGATCAAGGAACTGACTTCCAAGGTCAAGATCGAAGCCAGCATCATCTGCAACAAGAAGACGCATAAGGCGATCATCATCGGACGCAACGGAAGCATGCTGAAGCGGATCAACGATCAGGCTTCCGGAGATATATCCAGGCTGTTCGGGAACAAGCGCATCATTTTGTCGCTGTATGTCAGGGTCGAAGAGGACTGGCTGAACTCCCAGAAGCAGCTTTTCGATCTAGGATACTTCAACGGAGACCGGGATGAATGACAAAGTGAATGGCCTGGTTCTGTCCCTGAACGACTATCACGAGAACGATGTGATGATGAAGGTGCTGACCAGGGAATACGGGATCCTGTCTTTTGTCGGGAAAGCGGCGAAGAAGCTCAGCAGCAAGAATCATTTCTTTCCGCTTTGCCTGTATGAATTCATTATCGACTATAAAGACGGCCATACCATGTATACCATTCACGGAAACAAGCTTCTGAACGACTACTGGAGCGATTCTCCGTTCGATCTTCTGAACTTCAAGAATATCCTGCTGGAACTGACACTGAAAAACAGCGAGATCCCGGCTTATGATGAACTGCTGTTCGTGCTCGATCATATCGACGACAGAAACAAATATCTGCTGGGAAGCATCTATGTTTCTTATCTTATGAAAGAATTCGGGGTGACGCCGATGGTGGACCACTGCGTCGTCTGCGGCAATCCGAAAGTGGTGGCCATCTCCAACCGACATGGCGGCTTCCTGTGCCAGAATCATCTGCAGGGAGAAGAGAGCAGGCCTGTCGAACGTCTGAAGCGTTTCCGCCTCCTTGCCAGGGCAGACCGTTCGAAGTATGATCTGATCAAGGAGATCGACATCGACAGGGAAGATTTCACGATCCTGCTTGATTTCTTCCTGGCCAACAGCGATATGCAGCTGAAGACCTACCGTTTCTATAAATCGCTATACTGATGAAAAGAATATATATATTTATCCTATTAATACTACTTTGTTCCTGCCAGAGAGAACTGCGTACCTATGATTCCAGCAAGATCAATGTGCTGGAAGACAAATCGGAACGCTTGCCTTTTGATATTCATTCCTACGGATATCTTTTGGTCGATCTGGCGGATTTCGATATCCTCTACAGCGAACACAGCGACGAGAAGATCTATCCCGCATCTTTGACGAAAGTACTGACTATGGACACCGTTCTGCATCTTTTCGAAGATCTGGATGACAGCTCTTTCGTCACGAATGCGCAGGTCGAAGCCATGATCAGGGAAGACGCGTCTCTGGCTTATATCCAAAGAGACTATGTATACAGCCTGAGAGATCTTCTTTATGCCCTGGTCCTGCCATCGGGCGCCGATGCGGCAGTCGCTTTGGAGAACTATTTCAAGATGCACGGTCTGGATCTTGTCGAAGAGATGAACAGGCGGGCCGAAGAGCTAGGCTGCACCTCGTCGCATTTCATGAATACCACCGGTCTGCATGACGATAACCACTACAGCAGTCTGGATGATCTCTATCGGATCGTGATGGACACCTTAGAACATGAGGAAGGCAGGAAAGTCCTGACCAGTCTTCAGCACGAAATGGAAGACGGTCTGATGATGTATTCGAGTGTAGGGGGTGCCCTGAATCATGATACGCAGGTTCTGGGAGGCAAGACCGGTTATACGCCGGAAGCGGGGCAGAATATCCTTGTCCTGTATCGACATCATAATAAACCGTTTCTTTTGATGACGTGCGGAGCGCCGGGTTCCCTGGCCGAACGCAAGTTCTATCATTATGAAGATGCCTTAGAAATATTTGGTAAGTTGTATTAAATGGAGTTATAATATATTGGGGTGCCGGAAGGCTGAGATCATACCCATTGACCTGATCTAGGTAATGCTAGCGTAGGGAGACGGCACCTTTTATGGAGGTGTTTTTTTATGAAGAAACTGACGACGAAAACGGTAGCGATCATGGCGCTGTACTGCGCTGTATTCGTGATCCTTGACAGGGTCAGCGATCTGCTGAATCTGTTTCAGATGCCTTCGGGCGGCAAGCTGAATTTCGGGCCTGTTGCTTTACTGATGTGTTCCTATCATCTGGGCTGGAAGAACGGACTTTTGGTGGGTATTATTTCTGTATTTTTGCAACTGACAATGGGGTCAATCGGTTTTTATGGAATATGGAGTTTTTTTCTGGATTATCTGATCGCTTATGCGGCATACGGACTGGCAGAAATGTTTCCCAATCGCGGGTATTTCTACAGCGGTGTGCTGATTACCAGCCTGATCCGTCTGGCATCTTCAACGCTGTCCGGAACGCTGCTGTGGGAGACCCCGCTATGGAGCTCGCTTGTCTATAACGCTTCCTATATGGTTCCGACTACGGTCTGCGCATTCATCGTCGTTCCGCTTTTATGCGAGCGTCTGAGACCGGCATGGAGTAGATTGAATCATAAGTAATATATTATTAATTAATAATTATTTCATCCATTAATAAAATGTGATAGGATAGTAGCATGCGCGAATTAAGAGTTGGAGACAGTGTATTTGTTGAGTCATACAAGCATGACGGTTCGGTGCATCGCGTCTGGTCCAAAGCCTTGGTGATCGATGTGACGGAAGATTGCTATGTCGTTGTGACCGATCATACCTGGGTCGTTGAAGCCGATCAGCGACGCTGGCTGACGAAAGAGCCTGCCATCTGTTTCTACTACAAGAAAGACTGGTTCAACGTGATCTCGATGGTCCGCAGAAGCGGGATCTATTACTACTGCAATATCGCATCTCCCAGCATCTATGACGGAGAGGCGATCAAGAACATCGACTACGATCTGGATGTGAAGGTCTTTCCGGATGGCGAATATCTGCTGCTGGATCAGAACGAATTCAACTATCACTGCAATCTGATGCATTATTCCGACGAGATCAGGGAACGCTGCCTGGCAGCCCAGAATGAACTGATCCGCATGGTAAAAAACAAAGAAGATCCCTTTAATTTCGCTTATACGAACGACTATATCATGAAGTATTTCGAGCTGCTTTATGACGAAAAAAACGCTTCCGAAAAAAAGTGAAAAAAATTGAAAAAAAAGTGTTGACACCATATTGTGTTTCTGTTATTATAAGTAAGCACCGCCGGTGAGGGAAACATCGAAAAAACCTGATCGGACATGCAGATTTGATCTTTGAAAACTAAATAAGAAGCAATTAAACAAAAACGTCAATTCATTTAAAATAAGAACTCAGGTTCTTAAAATACGAGTCAACAAACGGAGAGTTTGATCCTGGCTCAGGATGAACGCTGGCGGCGTGCTTAATACATGCAAGTCGAACGGATGACGTCAGAAAGCTTGCTTTCTGATCGATTCAGTGGCGAACGGGTGAGTAATACGTAGGCAACCTACCCCAGAGAGGGGGATAGCAGTTGGAAACGACTATTAATACCGCATAGGTAACGAGGAGGCATCTCCTTGTTATTAAAGACGCGTTTGCGTCGCTATGGGATGGGCTTACGCTGTATTAGTTAGTTGGTGAGGTAACGGCCCACCAAGACGATGATACATAGCCGGCCTGAGAGGGTGAACGGCCACATTGGGACTGAGACACGGCCCAGACTCCTACGGGAGGCAGCAGTAAGGAATTTTCGGCAATGGACGAAAGTCTGACCGAGCAACGCCGCGTGAGTGATGAAGGTCTTCGGATCGTAAAGCTCTGTGGTAGAGGACGAACAACACGGATAGGAAATGATCCGTGTCTGACGGTACTCTTCTAGAAAGTCACGGCTTACTACGTGCCAGCAGCCGCGGTAATACGTAGGTGGCAAGCGTTATCCGGATTTATTGGGCGTAAAGGGTGCGCAGGCGGCCTGTTTAGTCTGGGGTGAAAGCGTTGAGCTCAACTCAATTAAGCCTTAGATACTGGCAGGCTAGAGTGCAGAAGAGGGTTATGGAATTCCATGTGTAGCGGTAAAATGCGTAGATATATGGAGGAACACCGGTGGCGAAGGCGGTAACCTGGTCTGTTACTGACGCTCAGGCACGAAAGCGTGGGGAGCAAATAGGATTAGATACCCTAGTAGTCCACGCCCTAAACGATGATTACTAAATGTTGGGGAAACTCAGTGTTGCAGCTAACGCAATAAGTAATCCGCCTGGGGAGTATGCACGCAAGTGTGAAACTTAAAGGAATTGACGGGGCCCCGCACAAGCGGTGGAGTATGCGGTTTAATTCGACGCAACGCGAAGAACCTTACCAGGGCTTGACATCCCCTGCAAAACCATAGAGATATGGCGGAGGTCATCAGGGTGACAGGTGGTGCATGGTTGTCGTCAGCTCGTGTCGTGAGATGTTGGGTTAAGTCCCGCAACGAGCGCAACCCTCGTCTTTAGTTACCATCATTCAGTTGGGGACTCTAGAGAGACTGCCGGTGATAAACCGGAGGAAGGTGGGGATGACGTCAAATCATCATGCCCTTTATGTCCTGGGCTACACGCGTACTACAATGGCGTACACAACAAGAAGCAATACAGCGATGTGGAGCAAAACTTACAAATTACGTCTCAGTTCGGATCGAAGTCTGCAACCCGACTTCGTGAAGTTGGAATCGCTAGTAATCGCGGATCAGCATGCCGCGGTGAATACGTTCTCGGGGCTTGTACACACCGCCCGTCAAACCATGAGAGTCGGTAATACCCGAAGCCGGTGGCATAACCGTAAGGAGTGAGCTGTCTAAGGTAGGACCGATGATTGGGGTTAAGTCGTAACAAGGCATCCCTACGAGAACGTGGGGATGGATCACCTCCTTTCTAAGGAGAATAACTAGTACATTTTAGGACGTTTGTTACCCTGTTTCTTATTTAGTTTTGAGAGATTGAATCTCTCAGATTTGTTCTTTGAAAACTGAATAACACACAATGATATAGAGATAAATATGGTTTTTTCTGAATAGTTAGAAAAAAGATTTCAAACGAAAAACAGTTTAAAACAGTTTTCTTACACATATTAGATAAAATGAAAAGAGCGTACGGTGAATGCCTTGGCATTAAGAGTTGATGAAGGACGTAACTAACAGCGATATGCCTCGGGGAGTCGTAAGTAGACAACGATCCGGGGATCTCCGAATGGGGCAACCCAATTACCCTAACAGGTAATTACTTCTTAGATCAATACATACTCTTTGAAGGAGCAACCCAGGGAACTGAAACATCTTAGTACCTGGAGGAAAAGAAAACAAATCAGTGATTCCGTAAGTAGTGGCGAGCGAAAGCGGAAGAGGCCAAACCGACTTTGAGTCGGGGTTGTAGGACCATAACGTGGTATCTGAGTGGATAGTAGAATGACCTGGAAAGGTCAGCCATAGAAGGTGATAGCCCTGTACACGAAATCTTCCTTAGAACCTATTGGTATCCTGAGTACGGCGGGGCACGTGGAACCTTGTCGGAATCTGCCGGGACCATCCGGTAAGCCTAAATACTCCTTAATGACCGATAGTGAACCAGTACAGTGATGGAAAGGTGAAAAGAACCGCTGGCGCGGAGTGAAATAGAACCTGAAACCGTATGCTTACAAAAAGTCAGAGCACATTTACGTGTGATGGCGTGCCTATTGAAGAATGAACCGGCGAGTTACGATATTGTGCGAGGTTAAATCGAAAAGATGGAGCCGAAGCGAAAGCGAGTCTTAATAGGGCGAATTAGTTCAATGTCGTAGACCCGAAGCCGTTGTGATCTTGCCATGGCCAGGTTGAAGGTTGGGTGATACCAACTGGAGGACCGCACCGACCCCCGTTGAAACGTTGGCGGATGAGCTGTGGCAAGCGGAGAAATTCCAAACGAACACGGCGATAGCTGGTTCTCCCCGAAATAGCTTTAGGGCTAGCGTTGTACGAATCTCTGTGGAGGTAGAGCACTGAAATCGTGATGGCCACATCCCGTGGTACTGATCGGTATCAAACTCCGAATGCCATAGATGAATATACAGCAGTCAGACTGTGGGTGATAAGGTCCATGGTCAAAAGGGAAACAGCCCAGATCATCAGTTAAGGTCCCTAAATTTATGCTAAGTGGAAAACGAGGTGGAATTGCGTGAACAGCTAGGAGGTTAGCTCAGAAGCAGCTATCCTTTAAAGAGTGCGTAACAGCTCACTAGTCGAGTGATTCTGCGCGGAAAATTTACCGGGGCTAAGCATAATACCGAAACTATGGCAATACGTATGTATTGGGTAGGGGAGCGTTCTAATCAGCGTTGAAGGTATACCGTGAGGAGTGCTGGAGCGATTAGAAGTGAGAATGCCGGTGTAAGTAGCGAGAAATATGTGAGAATCATATTCACCGATTGACCAAGGTTTCCAGGGGAAGGTTCGTCCGCCCTGGGTAAGTCGGGACCTAAGATGAGGCCGACAGGCGTAGTCGATGGACAACAGGTTGATATTCCTGTACCTGCTGTATTAGTGATGGAGTGACAGATGAGGTTATTATGAGCCGGTTATTGGATTCCGGTTCAAGCTTAGGAGCAGCTGGGTAGGCAAATCCGCTCAGCAATGCAAAGAAGTTACGACGAGTGAACGAGCGATCAAGTAGCGAAGTCATATATGCCTTGTCTCAAGAAAAGCTTCTAAACTTATGATACGGTAGCCCGTACCAAAACCGACACAGGTGGTCAAGGCGAGTAGCCTAAGGTGAGCGAGAGAATTGTTGCCAAGGAACTCTGCAAAATTGTCCCGTACGTTCGCAAGAAGGGACGCTCAATGAGCCACAGCAAAGAGGCCCAAGCAACTGTTTATCTAAAACACAGCTCTCTGCTAAGTCGAAAGACGATGTATAGGGGGTGACGCCTGCCCGGTGCTGGAAGGTCAAGTGGATTTGTTAGGCGCAAGCCGAAGCTTTGAAACGAAGCCCCAGTGAACGGCGGCCGTAACTATAACGGTCCTAAGGTAGCGAAATTCCTTGTCAGGTAAGTTCTGACCCGCACGAAAGGCGTAATGATTTGGGCGCTGTCTCGGCAGCAAACTCGGTGAAATCTTAGTACCTGTGAAGATGCAGGTTACCCGCAACTAGACGGAAAGACCCCATGGAGCTTTACTATAACTTAATATTGAATCTTGAATAAGTATGCACAGGATAGGTAGGAGACGTTGAATCGTGGGTTTTGGCTTACGAGGAGTCATTGTTGGGATACTACTCTTATTTATTTGAGGTTCTAACCCGCTGGTTACATCAACCAGGGGGACAGTGTTAGGCGGGTAGTTTGACTGGGGCGGTCGCCTCCCAAAGAGTAACGGAGGCGCTCAAAGGTACCCTCAGATTGGTTGGAAATCAATCGTCGAGCGTAATTGCAGAAGGGTGCTTGACTGCGAGACCTACAAGTCGAGCAGGGACGAAAGTCGGAAATAGTGATCCTGCGGTTCAGTATGGAATGGCCGTGGCTTAACGGATAAAAGCTACCCTGGGGATAACAGGCTGATCTCGCCCAAGAGTTCACATCGACGGCGAGGTTTGGCACCTCGATGTCGGCTCATCGCATCCTGGAGCTGAATTCGGTTCCAAGGGTTGGGCTGTCCGCCCATTAAAGCGGTACGCGAGCTGGGTTCAGAACGTCGTGAGACAGTTCGGTCCCTATCTGTTGTGGGCGTTGGAAATTTGAGGAGCGCTGTCCCTAGTACGAGAGGACCAGGATGGACGGACCTATGGTGCACCAGTTGTTTCGCCAGAAGCATAGCTGGGTAGCTAAGTCCGGATCGGATAAACGCTGAAGGCATCTAAGCGTGAAACCGACTCCAAGATGAGATTTCCCATTCACTTGATGAAGTAAGACCCCTCGAAGACTACGAGGTTGATAGGTCAGAGATGTAAGCATAGTGATATGTTGAGTTGACTGATACTAATAGGTCGAGGATTTTATCATAAGATATTTGTAAGAAAACGCTATTGAGTTGCTGTGTTATTTAGTTTTGAGAGAACAAATTCTCTCGATCCGGTGACAATGGAGAAGTGGTCACACCTGGTCCCATCTCGAACCCAGAAGTTAAGCACTTCATCGGCGAGCATAGTCGTCTGTATAGGCGGTGAATCGAGCACGTTGCCGGTTAAAAACCTCTGAATAAGAGGTTTTTTTATTTATATGTAGTATGATAGTGTATGGATATCATTTCACATTCGGAAAAAGAAACGATACAGTTTGCAGAAAGATTGGGCAATAAGCTCCGCAAAGGAGATTTACTTATCCTGAAAGGCGATCTTGCTTCCGGCAAGACGACTTTTACAAAAGGGATCGGCAAAGCTCTGAATATCCAAGAAGTCATCAACTCGCCTACATTTACGATCCTTAAGATCTATGAAGGTGATCTTACACTGTTTCATATCGATGCCTACCGTCTGGAAAACAATCTCTATGATCTCGGCATCGAAGAATATCAGCCAGATGGCATTACCGTCATCGAATGGCCGGAATACTATGAAAATTTTCTTCCGGAGGACTATCTTGAAGTATCTATCTCTGAGACGGATGAAGATGAAAGAGAAATATCATTGATTCCTCATGGACAACGCTACGAACAAATCGTAAAGGAGATGGAATGCTGACACTGTGTATTGATACGGCTTATAAATATCTGACATGTGCATTGATTCAGGATGATAAAGTTTTATCTTCCTATTCAGAACTATGCTTTAAACGTCAGTCAGAAGAGGTATTCCATGCATTGGAATTGGTTTTCGAATCTGCAAAGATCGATCGGAAAGCAATCGATTCGATCTGCATCAGTTCCGGTCCAGGTTCCTATACAGGCGTCAGGATCGCCATGACGATCGCCAAAGTGATTGGACAGATCCTGCCATGCGAAGTCTATACCGTCTCTACGCTGCGGCTTTATGCCGGAAACCGATCCGATTGCATGGTTCTGATGGATGCCAGAGCAGGAAGGGCATATTTTGGCATTTATGACAGAGAAAAGACCGTCCTGTCTGATACGATCCTTCCTGTAGCGGAAATCGATGCCGGAGATCATCAGCTGATCGGCGATGCTTCTCTGCTGGGAAGAGAAGATGATTTTGGCGATATCGCTGATGATTTTCTTGCGGTGAAGCCATCCTGGAAGAAAATCGACGATATTGCTTTCCTGACACCTGATTATCTGAAAGAAAGCGAGTCTTATTACCGATGATCGAATTAATGAAAAAAACAGATCTTGATGAGGTCTTAGCTATAGAAGATGAAGCATTTGCCTGTCCTTGGAATAGAGATTATTTTATCCATGAGCTGGATGAGAATGAATTTTCGGAACTGTATGTATACCGTCTTGATGATAAGATCATTGGTTATGTTGATCTGTGGTACATGTTTGAGAATTGTGATCTCAGCAAGATTGCGATTCGGAAGGATTACCGTCATCAGGGCTATGGCGATATGCTGCTGAAAGAAGCGATGGAAGCAGCTCGAAAGAAGGACGCGGAATTCATGCATCTGGAAGTCAATGTCCGTAATCTGAATGCGATCCGTCTTTATCGGAAAAATGAATTTGAGATCGTCAGGACCCGTGAGAAATACTATGAAAATAGGGATGATGCTTATGATATGGTCTGCGGACTAATAAGAAAAGAAATCAGAAAAGTCTTAGCGATCGAATCCAGCTGTGATGAGACAGCATGTGCGATCATCGATGAGGATAGGAATGTCTATTCTTCGATCGTAACTTCGCAGATCGATGTGCATGCCCGTTTTGGTGGGGTCATTCCGGAAGTCGCTTCAAGGATGCATGTGGAACAGATCAGCACGATCGTCGATCAAGCCATTCGTCAGGCAAATGTAAGCATGGATGAGATCGCGGCGATCGCTTATACGGTTGGGCCCGGTCTGATCGGATCTTTGCATGTCGGCGCAACGGCTGCCAAATCGCTTGCGTTTTTCTATGACAAGCCACTGATCGGAGTACATCATCTGAAAGGCCATATTTTTGTGAATGAAATGATCAAACCGCTGGAATATCCATTAATGGCACTAGTCGTCAGCGGCGGTCATACGGAACTGGTCTATGTGCAGAATGATCAAGATTTCAAAATCATCGGTACCACTTTGGATGATGCGATCGGCGAAGCGTATGACAAAGTAGCCAGGATCATGCATGAA
>JAEEGI010023147.1_pt1 | contig 12229 bp, 5 predicted proteins | sample 8958751 | NCBI WGS metagenome assembly JAEEGI01 (sample SAMN16246545, study PRJNA631951) | gut metagenome | biome: gut microbiome; feature: rumen; material: KS-attached | host: Bos | place: Iran: Karaj | collected 2018-10 | reverse complement strand
TCGAAGGTCGGGGCAATGACCTCGGCATTGACGGTGCGCGCCATGTCGGTGCCCTCCTCAGGACGCTCGTCGATGAGCAGCATCATGATATAAGCCTCGGGATGGTTGGCAGCGATGGCGTTGGCAATGTCCTTCATAAGAATGGTCTTACCAGTCTTGGGCTGGGCGACGATGAGTGCACGCTGACCCTTACCGATGGGGGCAAAGAGGTCAACAATGCGCACCGAAGGATTGGTGGTGGCACGGTCGCCACAGAGCGTAAACTTCTCGTCGGGGAACAGCGGCGTCAGATGTTCGAAGGCCACGCGGTCGCGAACTTCTTGAGGCTGACGGCCGTTGATGCTCGTAACGGTGGACAGGGCGAAGTACTTCTCGCTGTCGTGCGGCGGACGGACGGTGCACTCCACCACGTCACCGGTCTTCAGCGAGTAGCGCTTAATCTGTTGCGGGTTGACATAGATGTCGTCGGGCGACGACAGGTAGTTATAGTCTGACGAGCGCAGGAAGCCATAGCCATCCTGCATAATCTCCAGCACGCCGTTGCCTGTGATGAGGTCGGCGAAGTCGAAGATCTCCTTGACGTTAGGCTGATAGGCAGCACGCTGTGTAGGAACCACCGGCTCAGGCTGTTGGTTCATGGGGCGGTCGAAGATGTCAACAACAGGCATGGCAGCCTGGTCTTCGATAGGCAAATCGACAACAGTGATGAAGTCGGTGCCGTCGCCTGGGTCACCTTCCCAGACGCCGCTGGCAGACTCGGCACCAGCACCCTCTGAAGTCTGAGCCATCTTTTCCTGAAGCTGGCTGATGACCTCGGGCGTCAGTTCGACGCTGTCAGGGTTATCGTGAGCAGCCTCCGGACTCTCCGGAATTACCGGAGCCTCTGGAATTTCGGGAGTTGCCTGAGCTTCTGCAGCCTGAGCAGCAGCCTCAGCCTCCAGTTCCTTCTTCGTCTTACGGCCACGCTTCTTGGGAGCCGGTGCCTCAGCAGCCTCACCCTCTGGGGTATCAGTAGCCTTCACTTCGGCAGTCTTCTTGGTGCGGCCCTTCTTCTTGGGAGCTTCTTCCTGGACGTCGGCGGGAGCTGCTTCAACTGCGGGAGCAGCTTCGGCAGGAGCAGTGGCAGCCTCTTCGGCAGCTGCCTGGGCAATGACGGCGCTCAACGACTGCTTCTTAGGAGCCTTGGTGTTCTTGCTGTCCAGATTCTCGCCCTCGCTACCGCTGACGGTATAGACCTTACTATTATCCTTGGCAATGCGGGTACGCTTGCGCTTCGGAGCTACCAAGCCAGCAGCCGAGTTCTCGGCAGCCTTGTCCAGAATGCCATATACGACAGTTTCCATCTCGTCGTTGGGAGAAACCTTGACGCCTAATTCGCTGGCTATCTCCATCAATTCAGGGATAGGAAGTCTTTCTAATTCTTCTTTCGTGTACATAACAATATACAGTTATTCGTTAATGATTCTTGTGATGTGGAATTGAGTTTGGAAACAAAGTGTTTCGCGGACGGAAACACGTTCTTCTGAATTCGGCTGCAAAGGTAACACTTTTAATGAAGAATGAAGAATGAAGAATGAAAAAATTTACTACCTCATAGTTTTTTTTAACGTTTTTAGTCCACATTTCTTCAATAATTTGCCGTACCTTTGCCATTAGAATGGCGAAGTTACTCCGTCACGAAACAATAACAATTAAAACGATGGACTACCTATCTTATATATATAAGTACTATCCCGAGGACGACGATCTACGCCGTCTGTTGCTCAAACACAGCCGTCAAGTGGCTGACCGTTGTCTGAAAATAGCCCTTAAGCACCGTGAACTACCCATTGACGTCCAGTTCTTAGAGGAGGCTGCCATGCTTCACGACATCGGCATCTTCCGTTGTCAGGCTCCTTCCATCTTCTGTACAGGCACAGAACCGTATATCTGCCACGGGCAGATAGGTGGTAAGCTGTTGAGGGCTGAGGGCTTTCCACGCCATGCCCGTGTTTGCGAACGCCATACGGGCACAGGTCTGACGAAGGAGCAAATCATAGAGCAAGGATTCCCCTTACCGCCAGAAGACTTCATCCCCGAGACGCTGGAAGAACAGATTGTCTGCTATGCCGACAAGTTCTACTCGAAGTCGCACCCCGACCGCAACCTAACCATAGCCCAGACCGCCCAAAGTCTGGAGAAGTTCGGTCATGCCGGTGTGCTGAAGTTCCTCGGCTGGGCAGAACGGTTTGAGTAGATATGCTGCCGTTCCTTGATAATAAAAGGGAAAAAGAATAAAAAAAAACTATGCGGTAGCAAATTCTTCATTCTTCATTCTTCATTCTTCATTAAAAGTGTTACCTTTGCACCCGTGAGAAGAAAGACCCTTCTGTTCCTGCTTCTGTTTGTCATGGTGTTTGTCATGGCAGACGTACATGGCTTGCGCTTTTCCTTAAGGGAAGAGAGTAGGGACACTGTGGCTACGGACAACGTTCCTCAAGACACGGTGGTTGACATGAAGGCCGTCGCCGATACTGCAAAGCCGTTGATGACAAACATCGACTCAGCCAGTATGGCCAAGATTGCTGCCGACTCAGCCAGAATGGCGAAGATTGCCGCTGACACGGCAGGCATGGACTCCCTGCAGCTCGCCATCTGGAAACACAACAAGCTGATAGACGACTCCCTGCGTGCCGACTCGCTGAACCGTCAGCGCAAGAGCGGCATCGATGCTCCCGTGGAGTACTCCTGCGAGGACTCGATGGTCTATGAGGGCGACACCAAGTTGGCGCACCTCTATGGAAAGTCACATGTAAAGTATCAAGATATGGACCTGGAGAGCGACCAGATTTATATGTCGATGGACTCCAGCCTGGTGCATGCCACACCAACAACCGACTCGCTTGGCAATAAGACAGGTTCGCCAGTCTTCAAGATGGGTAGCGACACTTACGAGAACGACACCATCGCCTTTAACTTCAAGACGAAGAAAGGTATCATCAGCGACGTCTATACCAAACAAGAGGATGGCTACATGACGTCGCGGCTGGCCAAACGCGGCAACAATGGCGACATGTTCCTCTATCACGGACGCTACACCACCTGCGACCTGCCCCACCCTGACTTCTACTTCGCCATGTCGAGAGCCAAGGTACGTCCAGGCAAGGACGTCGTCTTCGGACCCACCTACCTGGTAGTGTGCGACGTGCCGCTGCCACTTGCCATCCCTTACGGTTTCTTCCCCTTTACGAAGAGCTACTCGTCGGGATTCATCATGCCGACCTACGGCGACGAGTCCTCCCGCGGCTTCTACCTTCGTGACGGCGGCTACTACTTTGCCATCAGCGACAAGATGGACCTGAAGCTGTTGGGCGAAATCTATACCAAGGGCTCATGGGGCATTTCAGGTGCATCGAACTACCGCAAGCGCTACAAGTTCAACGGTTCGTTCTATGTTAACTACCAGAACACGGTGACTGGCGACAAGAACATGCCCGACTACACGAAGACTACCAGTTTCAAGTTGCAGTGGTCGCACCATCAGGACGCCAAAGCCAATCCTTACAGCTCGCTGTCTGCCAGCGTCAACTTTGCCACGTCGAACTTCGAGCAGAACAACCTGACGTCGATGTATAATCCGCAGGCTATGACGCAGTCCACACGTACTTCTTCGGCATCTTGGAGCACCAACTTCTCAAGCATCGGTATGTCGCTGAGTACCACGCTCAACCTGAGTCAGAACATGCGCGACACCACTCTCAGCGTGTCGTTCCCCGACCTGAACATCAACGTCTCGCAGTTCTATCCTTTCAAGCGTAAGAAGAAGGTTGGCGAGGAACGCTGGTACGAGAAGATTTCGATGAGCTATACGGGACAGTTCGGCAACAGCATCAGTGACGTCAAGGAAGACCGCATCATGCACACCAGTTTCTCGAAAGACTGGAAGAACGGTATGCAGCACAGGATTCCCATCAAGGCCAACTTCTCACTCTTCGACGTCATCACACTGACGCCAGGCTTCAACCTCACCGACCGTATGTACCTGATGAAGAAGAAGAAGTCGTGGGATGTCGAGAAACAGACGGAAGTCGTCGACACGTTGTCCGGCTTCTACAACCTTTACGACTGGGACCTCAACCTCTCCGCCAATACCACGCTCTATGGTATGTTCGTTCCCAACCGCAAGCTCTTCGGCGACAAGATACAGGCCATCCGCCACGTCTTCACGCCCTCCGTCTCATTCTCCTACCGTCCGAACTTCGGCGCCAAGCGCTATGGTTATTGGGACACTTACCTGAAGACCGACATCAACGGCAACGTCACCCAGGTGGAGTACTCTCCCTACGAGGGCTCGCTCTATGGTACGCCAGGTAACAGGATGAGCGGCAACCTCAGCTTCGACATCCAGAACAACCTCGAGATGAAAATCAAGAGCGAGGACGACTCGACAGGTTTTAAGAAAATCAGCCTTATAGACGAGTTTGGTGCCAACATGTCGTACGACCTGGCCGCCGACGAGCGTCCGTGGAGTGACCTGACGACACGCATCCGTCTGAAGCTGACCAAGAGTTACACGTTTAACCTGACTGCCGTCTTTGCCACCTACGCCTACGAAGCCGACTCTGTGGGTGCTACACCTTATATAGGTACGCGCACGGAATACAGCAAGGGCCGCTTCGGCCGTTTCCAGGGTATGTCGCAGAACCTGTCGTATACGCTGAACAACCAGAAGGTGATGAATCTCATCAAGTGGCTGAAGGGCGAGAGAGTCAAGAAGAAAAAGGACGATGACGAGAACCAGTCCAACGACGAGAATGACAGTGGGCTGGAGACAAACATCGATAACGACTTGTCGAGCAACAAGAACGACACTCGTAAGGAAGCTGGCAAGGCCGATACCGACGAGGATGGCTATATGAAGTTCTCGATGCCGTGGTCTCTAAGCTTTAGCTATGGTGTCACTATGCGCGAGAACACCAGTGGCAGCTTCAACTACAATACCATGCGCTATCCATACTCGTTCACCCAGAACCTGAACGTTCACGGTAGCTTACGCTTGTCCGACGGCTGGGACATCTCGTTCCTCAGCGGCTACGACTTCGAGAACAAGAAGATCAGTATGACAACGGCTTCTCTGTCACGCGACCTGCACTGTTTCAGCATGTCGTGCGAAGTGGTGTTGGCGCCTTATACCAGCTATAACTTCTCCTTCCGCTGCAACGCCGCCACGCTGACTGACGCCTTGAAGTACGACAAGCGCAGCGGCGGCACCAATGCCGTACAATGGTATTAAGAGGCATAGCCTATTGGCTTTGTCCAAATGATAAATGATAAATGAGGAGTGTTATTTACATTCCTCATTTATCATTCAATAGTGCGTACAGCGCTTCTTCCTCGCCGACGACCCAGATGATGTCGCCCTCCTGGAACTTACGGTTCGGGCTGACTGGCGAGAGGTTCTCCTCGCCTTCCTCCAAACCTACCACCATACAACTGTAGAGGTGACGTATGCCGCTCTCCATCAGTGTCTTGCCGATGAAGGGACTTTCGCTGCCGATGATGAGCTGGCGCAGCTTCATCTCGCGCTGTTCCATTTCGGTATCCTCGCCGAGAAGTTCACTCTTCAGAGCCGTGCCGAAGTTGCTCAGCTGTTCGTCGCTGCCAATTACTTGCAACTTGTCGCCAGGGAAGATGATGTAGTCGCCGTCAGGAATGTTCAGTCGGTTGTTGGCACGCATGATGCTGCTGATGTGGACGCCATACTTGCGGCCTAAGTTCAGCTGCTTCAGCGTACTGCCCATCCACATTGAGTTCATGGGGACGTCGAAGTCGGCAATGTGGATATCGCGGTCCAACAGACGGCCTTCATACAGCGGACGCTTCTTGCCGTGTATCTGTGCCTCGATGTCCCTACTGCGCAGGTTGTTGATGAACAGTCGCTCCATTCTGATGCTATGGTTCTTGACGGCCCGCGAGAGGATGATCAGCACCAGCACAATGACGGCTAAGGTGATGAGGATAGCATGATTGAGGTGACCTAAGTAGCTGCAGATGTAGAAAATGAAGTTCAGCGCTATGATGGCACGCACCAAGATGGTGAACAGCAGCGGCAGTCGGTTGCGGTTGCTCTCTGCCCACAAGGCCTTCCACTCCTCCGAACGGTTCTTCTTCATCACCATCGCCCGCAGGAAGGGTGCTACAAAGAGCACGGCGACCACACCTGTGACAATGTCGGGAACAGAGAAATGAATGCCGAACACATAGAAATGGAAGTCGAGCACCTTTGTGACGAAGGGATGGAAGAAGGTAAGCATCAGCGCTGTGACGGCGGATGCGAGGATGCTGTAAACCACCGTATTGACGGTCATTTGTATCAGCAGGCGCTTCCACAGGCTCCTATCGTTGCTGTCCGCACGGCTCGTCGACAATTGGTTCATCATCTGTATCAGCCGCGAGGGAAGATGTTTCTCCAAAACGCCATAAGCCGGCGTGGCAAGCCGTATCATGTAAGGTGTGAGGAAAGTTGTAATGACGGATACGGCTACCACCACCGGATATAGGAAGTCGCTGATGACGCCTAACGACAGTCCCAGCGAGGCAATGATAAACGAGAACTCACCAATCTGTGCCATCGAGAATCCACAGCGCATGGCCGACCTCAGACTCTCGCCGCCCAGCATGAAGGACACTGTTCCGAGGATGCTCTGGCCCAACAGGATGGTCAGCACGAGGGCGATGATGGGTATGGCATAGTTCACCAGTATGGCTGGGTCAACCAGCATACCTACTGAGACGAAGAAGATGGCGCCGAAGAGGTTCTTCACCGGTTCCACCAGCTTTTCTATGCGTTCAGCCTCTACGGTCTCGGCCAGGATGCTGCCCATGATGAAGGCACCAAAGGCTGACGAGAAGCCGACTTTTGTCGAGAATACCGCCATAGCGCAGCATAGTCCCAACGACACGACGAGCAACACCTCGCCGTTGATGAGTTTGCGCACCTTGCGCAGGAACTCCGGCACGGCAAAGATGCCTACCACCAACCAGAGCACCAGGAAGAAACCTATCTTGACGATGGACTCCAACATCTGGCTGCCGTCGGGGTTGTTGCCGCTGGCAATGGCCGACAGCATCACCATCATGACAATGGCCAGGATGTCCTCAAGGATGAGCACGCTCATGACGAGACCCGCAAACTGCTGTTGCCGCAGGCCTAAGTCGTCGAAGGCCTTATAGATAATGGTGGTCGACGACATGGCCAGCATACCGCCTAAGAAAAGGCAGTCCATCCTGCTCCAGCCGAACATGTGGCCTGCCAAGACACCCAACATCGACATGCAGAAGATGATGGTAATAGTCGAAATGATGGGCGACGCACCCATCTTCAGGATTTTCTTAAACGAGAAGTCCAGACCTAACGAGAACAGCAGGAACATCACGCCGATGTCGGACCATTGGTGTATGCTCGCCGTGTCAACTACCGAGGCCGTATAGGGCATGTGTGGCGACACTAAGAAACCGGCAACGATATACCCTAACACCAGCGGTTGCTTAAGGCGTTTGAAGATGAGCGTCACAATGCCTGCCGATACCAGTATCAGCGCTAGGTCTTTAATTAATGCAGGAAGCTCGGCCATTGAGAGAATTGAAAAAATGAAGTATTGAAGTTCTTTCTCCTAAATCCTAAATCTTGAATCCTTCAAGAGTGCCAACAGGACTACGCATTATAGCTTCCGACGAGCTGGCAGATCTTGATGACCACCTGCATGGCTTTCTCCATGGACTGGATGGGCACAAACTCGAAGGGTCCGTGGAAATTAATGCCGCCAGCGAAGATGTTCGGACAAGGAAGTCCCTTGAACGACAGTTGGGCACCGTCGGTACCGCCGCGGATGGGGCGCACCTTCGGGGCGACACCTACCTCCTGCATAGCCTTCAGCACCACGTCGATGACGTGCATCTGCGGGTCTATCTTCTCCTTCATATTATAATACTGGTCGCTGACGACGGCCTGTACGGTTCCCTCGCCGTACTTCTCGTTCATCTGCTCAGCACAGCGCTGCACGAAGCGCTTGCGGTCCTCGAACTTGTCGCGGTCGTGGTCACGGATGATGTAGCTCAGCTTTGCCTGCTCGATGTTCGACGTAATGCCCAACAGATGGTAGAAGCCCTGATAGCCCTCGGTGGTCTCAGGGGTTTCGTCTTCAGGCAGCATCTTGGCAAACTCGGCAGCTAATGCATTGGCGTTCACCATCTTGCCCTTGGCATAGCCCGGATGTACGCTGACGCCCTTGATGGTAATCTTGGCCGAAGCGGCGTTGAAGTTCTCAAACTCCAGTTCACCCACTTCGCCGCCGTCCATCGTATAGGCCCACTCGCAGCCAAACTTCTCGACGTTGAAGTGGTGGGCACCCATACCAATCTCCTCGTCAGGGTTGAAGGCCACACGGATCTTGCCATGCTTCACCTCCTTATGCTCCTGCAGCCACACCATAGCCTGCACAATTTCGGCAATGCCGGCCTTGTCGTCGGCGCCCAACAGCGTCGTGCCGTCAGTCACGATGAGGTCTTCGCCCACGTGCTGTAACAACTCGGGAAACTTCTTCGGCGAACTGACAATGCCCTCTGAGAGCAGAATGTCCGAGCCGTCGTAATGTCTGACTATCTGGGGTTTGATGCCGTCACCGCTACAGTCGGGACTGGTGTCGTAGTGCGAGATGAAGCCGATGGTCGGCACATCTTCCTTGATGTTGGCCTTCAGCGTGGCATAGATGTAACCCTTGTCGTCCATCTCCACGTCGTCCAAGCCCTCGCGCTCCAGTTCCTTTTTCAGGTACTCGGCAAAGACCAGTTGCTTACTCGTACTGGGCACCGTCTGGCTGTCCTCAGCCGACTGCGTGTCGAACTTTACATAGTTTAAGAATCTTTCAGTAATATCCATTTCTAAAGCAATTTCGTATAATTGGTGCAAAAGTACGAATTTTTTTCTTATTTAAGTTGTATTTTTGAAAAATTTTCCATACTTTTGTGGGCAATATTACTAACCATTACAGTTTTTAGCTTATGAAGAAAAAATTTACCTTACTCCTGCTGGCGGTTTTCGCCATGAGTTTACAGACATTTGCAAGCGTTGTCATTTCGATGTCTGACGAGTCTGCCACCTATACCAGTGCCGAGCTTTCTAACATCAAGAGCGGCAAGCTCATCTGGGACAAGGCCACCAAGACGCTCACCATGGACAACGTTGCCATTGAGATTAATGCGCATGGCGAAGCCTTCAAAATCAATGGTGTCGGAAACATGACGCTCTTGCTGAAAGGCGCCAACTCCATCACATCGAACGATTATGTCGCATTCTATCATCAGGTAGATGGTGGTGTGATGATTACCAGCGACGACGGCAAGGGTTCCCTGACTTGTCGGGGTGATAATGGCATCTATGTCACTTTCGAAACATCAACGCTGATTATCGCCAACTGTACGGTGACGGCCGAAGGAACTTACGGCGGCGGCATTAATGGCGACGGATGGAACCATAATAACTTTGCCAAGCTGATTGTCGACAAGGCCAACGTGACAGCAAAGGGAACCCCAGGCTCCGGGTCTTACGGCTCCATCAACTGGGTTAACGACATCTCGCTGATAGACTGTTCGTACGTGGCTCCTGCTGGCGTCCATTTCACGAAAATCACCAAGAAGCTGGAGAATGGCAACAACTATAACATAGGCGGTCTGACCACCGACGGCACCACGTTTACCACAGAGGAAGTGGTCATCAAGTGCCCCACCATCGACGAGCAAAACTTCCCCGACGAGGCGTTCCGTACCTACGTCAAGACGACCTTCGACCTGGACGACGACAACGTCCTAAGCAACGATGAGATTGCCGCCGCAACGAAAATTGACTGTAGAGGAAAAGGCGTTAAGGACCTTACGGGCATCGAGTTCTTCACAGAACTAACCGAACTCGATTGTAGGGGAAACGACTTGAGTGCTAAGCCCCTCGACCTCTCTGCCAACACGAAGCTGAAGAAGATTGATCTATACGATGCCAAGCTGAAGGCTATCAACGTCAGCAAGCTTCTGGATCTCGAGCACCTGAATGTCGGTTCCAATAACCTGACGACATTAGACGTTTCGAATAACACAAAGCTCACCTACCTGGACTTCTACTTCAACTCGGGAATTACCTCCCCCGTTGACCTGAGTAGCCTGACGGAACTGGACTATCTGCACATCTATGGCACGCCGGTAGGAACACTTGACCTGTCACAGAACACCAAACTCAGGACTCTGTCGTGTTCGAAGTGCAATCTGAGCGCCCTTGACGTCTCCATGCTGCCGCTGTTATCTTCCATAACCTTTGGACAAAACAACTTCAAGTCCATCGACCTTTCCCACAACCCGCTACTCAATAAGGTGAATAGCAATTCAAGTTATCAGCTAGAATCTATCAATCTTACAGGCTGCACCAAGTTGACAACCTTATGGGTCAACTTCTGCAATTTGTCAGAACTGGTATTGCCTGAAGGTTGCACAGAGCTATCTTCCATAGAAATTTATTGCAACCAGATTCGCGGCGCAGCTATGAACGCCTTTATCGAGAGCCTGCCCACCCGTTCTGGACGGATTGAAGCCTATTATCCAAAATCCTCCAGAGAGGGCAACGTCATCACCACCATCCAGGTGGCAGCAGCCAATGCCAAGGGCTGGAAGATCTTATACAATGCACATCCTGGTAGCGGCTACGACTGGCAGGAGTATGAGGGCAGCTCGCCAGGCATAGCCATCGACGACGTCAACTTCCCTGACGACAACTTCCGCGCGGAAATCAAGAAGAAGAGGTACGACGGCGACCAGGACGGCTTCCTCAGCGACGAGGAAATCAGCAACACCAACCTGATAGAGGTCAACCAAAAGAACATCGAGAACCTGAAAGGCGTAGAGTTCTTTACAGCTCTCAAATACCTGCATTGCTACGGCAACAAGCTGACAACCCTCGACGTCTCAGTATTCCCCGACCTGGAAATACTCTCCTGTCTGGAAAACCCGCTGACGACACTCGACGTCACCCATAACCCGAAGCTCAGAGACCTCGGCTGCCGCGACTGCCAGCTCACGGCACTCGACCTCTCGCAAAACCCAGGCCTGCTCCATCTCTACTGTCAGGGCAACCAGCTGACGGCACTCGACCTCACCAACAACACGAAACTGGTGAACCTCTACTGCACAGCCAACAAACTGACAGCACTCGACCTCAGCAAGAACACGGAACTGTCGAACCTCGAATGCAGCTACAACCAAATCACCGCCCTCGACATGTCGAAGAACAAGCTCCTCTCGCTCGACTGCAGCTACAACAAGCTGACAGCCCTCGACCTCTCGACATTCGCAGGCCTCGACGTCGCCTCTAACGTCTTTATCTGTGGTAACCAGATTGGCGAGACCGCTATGAAGGCACTCGTAGAGAGCCTCCCCACAGCAGTAGAAGACTACGGTCCAACGCTCTACGTGGTGGACAGCTCTTATCCGAACGAGAAGAACGTCATCACCATTTCGCAGGTCGCACTGGCCAAGTCGAAGAACTGGTACGTCTATGACTACGGAACCGACACCGCCTACGAAGGCGTTACAGGCATCGCACAAGTAGAAGGCGACAAGCCCCAAACCGCTGACTATTACGACCTCAGCGGACGCAAAATCGTCAACGCCAAATCCCCAACTCGCCAACTGCCTAAGGGCATTTACATCATCAACGGCAACAAGGTCGTGATTAAGTGAGAGAAAAACTGAGCTTGCTCGAGTTCTTCCGAACGTGAACGAGCTCGAGCAAAGCTCAAGGTCGTGATTAAGTAAACCTGATTGTTATTGGCGGTTTTTATCTTACCTATCTTACCTATCCCGCACGTGAAAGATTTTCTACTTAGGTGTAGGATAGGTAAGATAGGTAAGATGTTTTCTGCAAATACAATCTTACGCGCATGCGCGCGAAAGCTCTTGGAAAACTCATGACGGGAACAACTTTCGGCTATCCTATGGCTTTCCGTTTGTCCCAAGGGATGGGACAACAAGAAATCCTTAGGAAAACCTTCAGAAAAGTACTGGATAACCTTCAGAAATCCTTAGGAAAAGTTGAAGAAATCCTTAGGATAACTGACAGAAAAGTACTGGATTTCTGACTGTGTAGTGTACTGAATTTGGTTGACAGTATTGTTTGTTATTCCTAACTTGGTTTACACTTCATTGTTTTTAT
>JAEEGI010023146.1_pt1 | contig 12229 bp, 10 predicted proteins | sample 8958751 | NCBI WGS metagenome assembly JAEEGI01 (sample SAMN16246545, study PRJNA631951) | gut metagenome | biome: gut microbiome; feature: rumen; material: KS-attached | host: Bos | place: Iran: Karaj | collected 2018-10 | reverse complement strand
AAATCTCAGCAATCCTACGGCTGCCATATCCTTTTAGATGTAGCTTATAAATCTCTTTTTTATCCTCAAAAGATAATTTCATAGATAAAAACCCCCGAAGTTTGTCCAACTTCTGGGGTTCACTTCATTCCTGCTCACGCTAATGATGTTGTTCAGCCTGGGTACAACAGCCTTTGCTGATACCGACGGAAATCAGACAATCACCGTGGAGGTTCCGGACAGTACGGTGATCACCCCTACCGTAGCGATTAACCTGCCTGTTGTTGGAGAAGCGCCGGACAGCAGCACATTTGTGTGCTGGGTAGATGGAAATGCAGAATATTCAAACCTCTACACCGGAGTTTATATGTTGATCACTTTAAATGGCACGGCTTTTACCGAAGACATGCTTTACGATTGTGGCTCATATGTTTACACGTTTCAGGTTTCGATTCTTGACAACATGGGAGGCTACACATTCTCTACGGAGCCGGCTAATGTGTCAGGGATAACATTTAATGAAGACCACACCGCTAGTTCTACGACTTACACGGCTGAACAGATCAGTATTAGTGATGACAGCAGAACTGCAACGTATCGATTCACCTATTCTGTTGTTCCTTCCTGGACACTGAACATCCCCAGCAATCAGGATATAACCTATGGTTTGACGACCAATCCCGTTAATCTTACAACTTCTATTACCGACGTAAACAACATGCTGGATACTACGCCGATTTACGTCCACGCGACTCATACCGGTACTTTCATTGAAATAACAGACTCGAGCAAGACGATTCCGTTCACATTAAGTGACAGCACCACTACCTATGTTGCTGACACTCCTTTCCTTGTTAATATAAACAAAGGAGTATCCAACGGCAGCGGACGCTATGATTATATGGACGCGGGAATCAGAAACGCTGACATTTCTATTACTTCAGAAGCATGGAGTGCAGCTCAACCCGGAACATATACAACAGTCATTTCGTACAGCTCCGGTCTAACTGAATAAGCAGCCGGTTTATTAACATATGATCAAATACAGGAGGTGGCAGAACTGAAAAAAACGCTAAACAGGCTGGCTCGTGAGTTTTTTTCTGCTGCCTCCTGCTGTTCGCATTCAGTATAAATACATACGCCGAGGGGGGTGACTTGACCATTACTTTGGAAGTTCCCTGTACGGTTACGCTGGAGATCGGTACAAACGGTACTGTCACAGTAGAGGATATAAAGGTTACGGGAAACGCTTCTTTTGTGAGAGAGAAAGACACCGTCCTTACTTATACCATCATACCGGACAGCGGCTATGAGATCTACAGCGTTCTGTATAACGGCGAGAACGTCACGGCCTTTGTCTCCGGCGGAACATACACCGCTCCGGCTCTGACAGGGAACGCCACGCTGACCGTGCTGTTTGCATCCTCCAGCCATGTGCATGAGTGGGAGGATGATTATACCGTCGATAAAGAGCCCACATGCACGAAGGAAGGGAGCAAATCCATTCACTGCAAGGGCTGTGACGAGGTTAAGAATGTAACACCGATCTCGGCTAAGGGGCATACCTTTGGCGAATGGGAGACCGTGACCTCGCCCACATGCACGGATTCCGGCAGCGAGAAGCGTGTCTGCTCAGTCTGCGGCTTCACGGAGACCCGGAATGTCGATCCCACCGGCCATGAGTGGGAGGACGATTTCACCGTGGACAAGGCAGCGACTTGCACAGCAGACGGCAGTAAATCCATTCACTGCAAGCACTGCGACGCCGTAAAGGACAGCACCGTGATCCCGGCGCTGGGCCATGCATGGGACAGCGGTGTGGTCATAGAGCAGGCCACCGCAACCGAATCCTGGCAGATCAAGTACACCTGCACCCGCTGCGGCGCGGTAAAGTATGTGACGAGCCCGCCTACGTCTTCCCCGAAGACCGGTGATGAAAGCCATATGGCGTTGTGGATCGGACTGATGTGCGTATCTGGTGCGGCGTTAGCAGCATTGCTTTTAACAGGAAGAAAGCGGAAAACAAATTAAATACACCCTCAAAACGGCCAGCAGGCAACTATGCTTGCTGGCCATTTCTATGTATGCACCGCAGGGGCTCCTGCGGTGTTTTCTTCTGTCTTAGTGTCATCTGTCATAGTCATAGCTGCGGTGGTGGGTCTGCTGTCGACGTGCGTCATTCCGGCGCTTGGCCTCCGCTTCCGTATCCCGGAGTTTCTTTCGGATGCTCTCTTTTTCAGGCGGTGCCTGCGGGGGCTGCTGCCCTCCGTGGACTTGCCGTTCCCATACGGCCAGATCGCGGTTGTACTGCTCCACAAGGATCGTGGCGTCGTCATACAGCCGTTTGAATGCTTGAACATCGTGATAGCCATCCTCTTTGAGGATGCTGGGCAGCCGATCCATCCGACGGTCAATTTCCTGCTGTACACCTGTAATCTTTTCCTGAAGGGCCTTACGCTCTTTACCCTTGAACAGTCCGGTCGTCTCGGCAAGCTGCTTTTCGAGCTCCGGAAGCTCCCCGTGCATGAGCTGCTTGCAATTCCATTCCGAGGTCGTAAGACAGGTTTGTGTCAAGAGTAAAGCCCGATCTATGTAATGATAGACAAAGACCGACAGGATGTAAAATCCCATCGGTCTCTGTCCCTGTAAACTGATGCTATGCTCTGTCTTTGCATTACTGCCTTATCCGCATAAAACGCAGGAATTCCGTTATATAATATTCGGGAACTCACCGGACAAGGTATGTCCGGAAGCTCAAAATACGGCAATTCTCGCTTTGTGTCGTGTTGTTTTTTGAGCATCTTTCGTATGCTGATGCTTGGAAAGAAAGGAGGATCCCCGGGTTGGACCAGAAGAAGACTGGACAGTTTCTGAAGAAATTAAGAAATGAAAAAGGACTTACCCAGGAACAACTGGCTGAGAAGTTCAATGTCAGCAACAGGACCGTTTCGAGATGGGAAACGGGCAGCAATATGCCTGATATTTCCCTGCTTGTCGAAATAGCCGATTTCTATGACGTTGACGTCAGGGAAATAATCGAAGGGGAGAGAAAAAGCGAGATGATGGACAAGGAAACCAGAGAAGTCGCCGTTAAGATGGCGGATTATGCCAACAGCGAAAAGGGAAGATTATTTAAGATCATCAGAATAATAAGCATTGTGGGAGAGCTGATCCTTGCGGCGGCCATATTGTTTCAGTGTATAAATTTTCAGGCACGGGTATCGGATTTTGTGACCGTTGTTCTGTTGTTTTTGGCCTTTGCCGCGATGACGGCATTAACGCTGTACGTGAACGGCGTATTGCAAAAGATCAAGAAGAACCGGATCATCACGGTAGGACTGTTTGTTTTGTTATCCGCAGTATTATTCATATTCGTAAGAACGATGCTCATGTTCTTAACCGTGGCAGGAGTTATCGCGATAGAATATCTTGCTCCGGTAAAGAAAGGAAATGAAGGATACGACAAGGCGCAGATCGTGGCGGATTTCGGTTCCAAAATGAATTCCGGATTCTTTGTTTTTCCGGATGATCCGGACAAAGCCGTGCAAAAAGAATACTCATATTCCACGAAGACCGGTCTTTTCGATACCGATGGTTATTTCATATTGAAAGCGGTTTATTCCGATGAAGATTTTAAGGCGGAGGAAGAACGCCTTTCGGAGATCAGCTGTGAAATTAATTTCAAGGATTCATCCCATACGAATTACATCATGTATGACGATGTCTCATACAATTACCCTGCTTATGTCGCAAATGACGGATATGATCACGCATATGAATATGCTTTGCTGGATGAGGAAAACGATACGATCATATACGTGTCGCTCAGTTATCCGCAAAACACCGATCTGAGCGGATATGAGGATTACTTAAAGAAAGATCCGGATGCATATGATCAGCATAATGTCAGTACTCTGGAGAACTTTACCATTTATTATTTCAGGTTTCCCGGTTCCGATGCCTGGATCAAATATGATTGATGATCGCGTCGGGCCCCTCAAAGAGAGCGGAATAGAGTATAATTATCGCTATGAAGGTCTCAAAGAACAGGGTCGCGGTCACTATACTGGCGGGCATTGTGCTCGTTCTTTTTTTGGCGACGGTGGCGGGTCTGTTCTACTACAGGGAGATGATCAAGAGCCTGAGCGCGGACCGGGAAGAGGTCTTTAACCAGTACCCGAGATTATATGCTTATATCGCCGAAGATCCCGAGAGTAAACTTTCGAACAGGATCTACAAGGAGATCTCCGAATACGCTATGGAGAACGGCTGTTACGTCGAGATGACGGGACAGAACCTTTCGACGAGTTATTCTAAGGCGGACAGGATCAATATCGCGATCAGCTCGAAAGTCGACGGCATTATCCTTGAGGGTGATGATTCCGAGGAGACGGCCGCGCTCATCGACAAGGCGACGAAGAACGGCATTCCGGTCGTTACCGTTCTGGCGGACTGCCAGAGTTCTTCGAGAAAGAGTTTCGTAGGTCTCAATAACTACAGTCTCGGTACAGAATATGGTGAAGAGCTTGCAGCGATCGGTGAGGAGAAAAAGACGTATCCGATCTCGGCGCTCATTCTGGTCGATAAAGATGACGGCAATGCCGATGATATCATCCACACAGCCATTCAGGAATCAGTTACGGGAAGAAAGATCACTCTTTCTTCGGGAGTCGTAGATACAAGTACGCCTTTCACATCTGAAGAAGACGTCATGAACATTCTGGACGGTCTGGAAAAGGTCCCGGATGTCATCATCTGTCTGAACGACAGAACGAGTGAATCCGTGTACCAGTGCATCGTTGACAAGAACCTTGTAGGCCAGACGACGATCCTTGGTTACTACGATTCGGAGACGATCCTTAAGGCCATCGAAAAGGGCTCTGTTTACGCCACTTTCGCGATAGAGGCGACCACGGTCGCGAAGCAGTGCGTCAATGCGCTTAACGAATATAACGACACGGGTTTTGTCAGCGAATATCTGAGTTCGAATTACATCCTGATCAACCGCGATAACGTTTCGACATACGATCCTGAGGGAGGCAAAGCTGATGGCTAATTTCTTTGCCAACATGAAGATCTCCCGTAAGCTCGTTGCGGTATTCCTTGCGACGTCGGTCATTGCGATGGGCGTCAACATTTTCATATATGTAAACCTTAACCAGGCATTGGATAAGATCAATCAGGTATTCTCGAGCAACATCAGTCTCAATGAGCTGTCGGATAATCTGAACCAGATCCACACGGGTCTTACGGGTTACCTGGAGACGAAGGGAACGGACGATCTCGAGCTCTACTATTCGTCCACCCAGAGCATGAATTTCCTCATGAGCAATCTGAACAGCGACGTCACGGATAACAGTGTAAAGCTTTCCGAAAGAGACATCAGGAAGATGCTCGAGACTTATCTTAAGACGGCCGATGAAGCGATCCAGGCAAAGCGCGGACGTAACATCGACGAGTACACGGCCAAGTATAACGAGTGCAGCAGGATCAAGGATTACCTCAACACCTACATCTACTCGGTCAACAACGAACAGTTCAGAACGAACTCGAATAACTACAACGCGCTCGTTAATTCCCTGCGTTATACGGAGATCATGAGCATGCTCATCTTCGCGGTCGCATCGGTCATGAACGTATTGCTCATAATCATTCTCACGAACACGATCACGAGGCCTCTTACGCGTCTGTCCGCGAAGGCCGATGAGATCTCGCAGGGAAGCCCCGAGAACGTAGAGCCTCTGGAAGTCTTCTCTGATGACGAAGTCGGTAAGGTGACCAGGGCGTTTAACGAAATGCTCGCGAGCATCAAGGATTACATCGCGCGTATCAGGACTCAGCTCATCACGCAGAGTGAGATGAAAGAGAAGAACCTCCTGATGGAGACGCACCTTAAGGATGCGCAGCTCAAGTACCTGCAATCGCAGATCAATCCGCATTTCCTTTTCAACACGCTGAATGCCGGCGCGCAGCTCGCCATGATGGAGGGCGCCGACAGGACCGTCGAGTATATAAGGAACATGGCCGACTTCTTCCGATATAATGTTAAGAAGAACAGCGAGACCGTTAAGCTCTCCGAGGAGATCGAACTCGTTGATTCATATATGTACATTCTCAATGTAAGATATGCAGGCGAGATCCTTTTCGAGAAGGACATCGACGAGAGTCTCGTAAACGTAATGGTTCCGTCCATGATCATCCAGCCGCTCGTCGAGAACTCGATCAAGTACGGCATCAAGGATGTCGAACCCGGCGAAGGCAAGGTCACGCTCGCCGTTTACCGCGAAGATAAGATGTGCTGCATCAGGGTCAGCGACAACGGCATCGGAACGGACGAAGAGATCATCGAGAAGATAATGAATCACGAGAAAAAGCCTTCCGAGACGAGAGGCGTAGGAATAACGAATGTTATGGCCAGGCTCGATCTGTACTACAGCAACAAGGAAGTTTTCGAGATGAAGAGCCGCAAGAACGAAGGAACACACGTAACGATAAAGATACCGCTGGAGGATGGCAATGTATAAGCTTCTGCTCGCCGATGATGAGGGAATCGTCCGCGAATCGCTCAAATTTATAGTAGATAAAGAATTTCCGGGAATGTGCGAGATGTTCGAAGCAAAGACCGGAAGACGCGTCATCGAGCTTGCCGATGAGGTGCGCCCGGACATCGCGTTCATGGACATCAGGATGCCCGGCATCAACGGTATCGATGCGATGAAGGAGATCAGGACGACGAACCCGAACATCGTTTTCGTTGTCATCTCCGCTTACGATAAATTCGACTATGCTAAGCAGGCATTGAACCTCGGCGTTATAGATTACATCAACAAGCCTTTCGACAAGTCGCAGATCGTCGCGGTGCTCAAGAAAGCGATGGGCGAAGTCGACCGTCTGCGCGAACAGAGAAGCCGCGAACTCGAGGTCAAGGAGAAGCTCGAGAGCATCGTCCCGATCATCGAAAACGGCCTTATCCAGGACCTCCTCTCGCACGAGCATTTTAAGGAAAACATCGAAGAATATAAAAAGCTCCTGGAGATCGACGAGAAGTACGGTCTCATGCTCGCGATCGTCGGCGGCGACAGGGAACCCGGCGGATACATGCGCGGCGCGGTCCCCGCGAGCGTCAAGACGCAGAAGAATTACGAGACGGTGCTGCTTGTTATAAGCGAGAACTTCAAGTGCATCACGGGTTCCGTCATGGGCAACAAGATCCCCGTCCTGATTCCCTGCGCGAAAAGCACCCTCGCGCCCGAAGAGTACCAGAAGATCGTTGATTCCGCGAACAAGGCGCAGGAAGAGCTTTCCGAAGCTCTGGGCATCGATTTCAGGATCGGAATCGGCCCCGTCAAACCTCTCGAAAACATGGCTGATTCATACAGCGAAGCCCTGTCGATCCTCGTTAAGACAAAGCAGACTGTCGCAGAAGCGATCGACCTTCCCGAAGGCTGCGAATACGATACGGATTATCCGTTAAAGACCGAGAAGGATCTTTTTGATGCAATAACACAGGGCGACGTAAGAAAAGCGCAGGAGGAGGCGAGCCTGTTCTTCGACTGGATGGAAAAGAGTTCCGGCGGCGCGATGAGCGACATCTGCCTCAAGGTCCTTGAATTCGTGCTCTGGGGCGAGCGCCTGGCGTACAGCAACGGCGGTCACGTCTATCACTTCATGTCCAGGAGCGAATACCTTCCCGAGATCAATTCCATGAAGAGCTACGATGAGCTCCGCCTCTGGTTCGTAAGCCACATCGAGCGCGCAGTCAACATGATCAACGCTGCCAATGCCGCCAAGACCGAAGACGTCGCACTTAAGGCGAAAAAATACATCGACCAGAACTACAAAGACGACATCTCGTTAGACGACCTGTCCGGCATGTACGACATAAGTCCGTTCTATTTCAGCAAGGTCTTCAAGACGCAGACGGGCGTTACGTTTACCGATTATCTGACTGGCGTCAGGGTCGCGAGGGCAAGAGAGCTCCTCGAAGGAACGAACAAGTCCATGAAGGAGATCTGTTCGGAGGTCGGTTATTCAGATCCGAATTACTTCAGCCGTATCTTCAAAAAACACACCGGCGTAACGCCTACCGAATATAAGGAGGGCAACAGATAATGCGCAAAATAACTGCTCTTCTACTGATACTCTCCGTTCTCCTGTGCGCAGGATGCAGGACCGCCGAGCCGAAAGAGATAACGCCTACTACCAAGAACGATGTCTGCACGATCGGACTTTCATTCGACTCCTTCGTTATCGAGCGCTGGACCCGTGACCGCGACGTTTTCGTATCCACCGCGAACGAACTCGGTGCCGAAGTAAACGTCCAGTCCGCAGGCGGCGACGTCTCGATGCAGATCTCGCAGATCAAATACTTTATCGATCTCGGTGTCGATGCGATAGTCATTATCACGGCTGACGCTTATGCGCTCACCGACGTCGTAAAAGAGGCCAAGGGCAAAGGTATTCCGGTCATCTGCTATGACAGACTCGTCATGAATTCCGGCGCGGATCTTTATATCTCATTCGATAACGTTGCAGTCGGCAAACAGATGGCAAATGCTATCTGCGACAACGTCCCCGACGGCGGAACGATCGTCGAGATCATGGGTCCGGAATCCGATTACAACGTCGCCCAGGTAATGAACGGCTTTGATGCAGTTTGTGAAGAACACGAAATGAACATTTCCTTAAAGTACAACTGCGACAGCTGGAAGCCCGAACTCGCCTACGATTTCGTAAACGAGCATTTCGATGAGATCGCTTCAGTTGACGCCATAATGTGCGGAAATGATGCGCTTGCGGGCGAAGCTATCCACGCTCTTGCCGAGAGAGGTTATGCCGGCAAGATCTTTGTCACCGGTCAGGACGGCGATCTCGAGGCATGCCAGAGGATCGTCGAAGGAACCCAGCTCGTTACCGTCTATAAGCCTGTTGAAAAACTTGCCCGCCTCGCTGCCGAATGCGCCGTCAAGCTTGCCGCCGGCGAGACTCTTGGCAAGACCGACTCCTTCTTTGACGGCTCAAAGGACATCCCCTACATCGCCATCGAGCCCTCCGCCGTAACGCGAGAGAACATCGATACCGTCATCATCGACAGCGGCTTCCATCTCAGGGAAGAAGTATATATGAATGAAGGGTAAGTAACCGGAGATTTTGTGCTAATGACCCTGCGCACCCATATATAAAATACGCGCGCAAAATATAAAAAATATCTACCCTTTTTATCACATCTGTGGCATTTATGTTGTATTTAGCACAATCTTGGCAAATTTGTAAGAATGACTACAAGATTGTGCTAAATTGCCGCAGAACCTTATAAGTATTTGCCAAAAATTTCAAGAATCTCGATATGCAACTCCTATATACCCAGTGATAAGTTGTATGTGGCAGGAATTGCCACATTATTCAATAGGAGGAATTTCTCAATGAAAGCAAAGAAAATTCTTGGAACAATTCTTTGTGCTGCAATGGCTATTACAGCATTGACAGGATGCTCCGCTGGTTCAGGAAAGAACAAGGTTGGTGTATCAATGCCTACAAAGGATCTCCAGAGATGGAATCAGGACGGCGACAACATGAAGAAAGAGCTCGAGGCTGCTGGCTATGAAGTAGATCTTCAGTATGCTAACAACGACGTTGCTACACAGCTCTCTCAGGTTGAGAACATGATCAACTCAGGCTGCAAGGTTATCGTTATCGCTGCAATCGAAGGTTCTTCACTCGGTACAGCTCTTGATAAGGCTGCTGCAAAGAAGATCCCTGTCATCGCTTATGACCGTCTCTTGATGGACAATGCAAACGTTGACTACTATGCAACATTCGACAACTACATGGTTGGTACGATCCAGGGTACATATGTAAAGGATACTCTTGATCTTGACAACGCAGCTGGTCCTTTCAACATCGAGTTCACAGCTGGTGACCCTGGCGACAACAACGCAGGCTTCTTCTTCAATGGCGCTTATGACGTTCTTAAGCCTTACATTGAATCCGGTAAGCTCGTAGTCGTTTCCGGTCAGAACACATTCGAGCAGGTTGCTACACCTTCATGGAAGACAGAGACAGCTCAGTCCAGAGCAGAAAACATTCTCTCTTCTTACTATGCAGACGGCACAAACGTTGACGTATGGCTCTGCTCCAACGACTCTACAGCTCTCGGCGTAGAGAACGCTCTCGCTACAAACTACAATGGCTCTTACCCGATCATCACTGGTCAGGACTGCGACATCGCAAACGTTAAGAACATGCTCCAGGGCAAGCAGTCAATGTCCGTATTCAAGGATACACGTACACTCGCTTCCCAGGTTGTTAAGATGGTTACACAGATCCTCAAGGGCGAGACAGTTGAAGTTAACGATACAAAGACATATGACAACGGCAAGAAAGTTGTTCCTTCTTACCTCTGCTCACCTGTATTTGCTGACGCTAACAACTACAAGACAATCTTGCTTGATTCCGGCTACTATACAGCTGATCAGCTTGGTTAATTAATCAGACTTTAGCCTTTTGCAGGCGGGGGAAACCCCGCCTGTATATTGGGGCTGGATCTTTACTTTGAATCCCAAAACTATTTATTGAAGCAAGAAACAAATTCATTACTTAATCACTATTAAATGAAAGAGGCGACACATGGCAAAAGTTTTGCTTGAAATGAAGAGCATAACCAAAACTTTTCCGGGCGTTAAGGCTCTCGACAACGTCAACCTTCAGGTTGAAGAGGGGGAGATTCACGCGCTAGTCGGTGAGAACGGTGCTGGCAAATCAACGCTTATGAATGTTCTCAGCGGAATTTATCCGCATGGCACCTACGAAGGCGACATAGTTTACGACGGCGAAGTATGCGAATTTCATAATATAAAGGATTCCGAGAAAAAGGGAATCGTTATTATCCACCAGGAACTCGCGCTGATTCCTTACATGACCATCGGCGAGAATATGTTCCTCGGAAATGAACAGGGAAGCAAATGGTGCATCGATTGGAATAAGACTTATGCAGAGGCAGACAAGTACCTCGCAATGGTAGGTCTTTCAGATTCATCGAAAACACTTATTAAAGATATTGGTACAGGTAAGCAGCAGCTCGTAGAGATCGCAAAGGCTTTGGCAAAGAACGCCAAGCTCCTGATCCTTGACGAGCCTACTTCATCACTTAACGAGACTGACTCAAGAGCACTTTTGGATCTCATGAAGAAGCTCCAGAAGGAAGAGGGAATGACGATGATCATCATCTCCCACAAGCTCAACGAAGTCTCATATGTTGCAGATAAGATCACGGTCGTAAGAGACGGTTCCACGATCGAGACCTTGGATGCGAAGACAGAGCAGATCTCCGAAGCAAGGATCATCAAGGGAATGGTAGGCCGTGAGATCACGGACCGTTTCCCGAAGCGTCACGACGTAAAGATCGGCGAGACCCTGATGGAAGTCAAGAACTGGACTGTTTTCCATCCCGAATTTGCAGAGCGAAAAGTTGTAGATGACGTATCGATCAACGTCCGTTCGGGCGAGGTCGTAGGAATCTACGGACTCATGGGCGCAGGCAGAACAGAGCTTGCGATGAGTATTTTCGGACGCTCATACGGTATCGGTATTTCCGGTACGTTAAAGCTCCGCGGCCAGGAAGTTACTTTAAAGAGCCCTAAGCAGGCTATCGCTGAAGGTCTCGCATACGTAACCGAGGACCGTAAGGGTAACGGACTTGTTCTTTCGAACTCGATCAAGACCAATACCACACTTGCAAATCTCAAGGCAATCAGCAAGGCAACCTTCATCGATAAGGATAAGGAGTATCTGGTTGCTGAGGAATATAAGCAGAAGCTCAGAACGAAGACACCTTCCGTTGAGCAGCTCGTAGGAAACCTCTCCGGCGGTAACCAGCAGAAAGTCCTTCTTGCTAAATGGATGTTTGCGGATCCTGACGTACTTATCCTCGACGAACCTACAAGAGGTATCGACGTAGGTGCCAAGTATGAGATCTACTGCATCATCAACGATCTCGCAAAGGCCGGAAAGTCCGTAGTCATGATCTCATCCGAGCTTCCTGAAGTCATCGGAATGAGTGACAGGATCTACATCATGAACCAGGCAAAGATCGTAGGTGAGATGCCTGCTTCAGAGGCAACACAGGAGAACATTATGGCTTGCATCGTCGGCGTAGGCGGAGAAAAACCCGTCGGCGCTGATAGTAAAGGAGGAGAGGTATAACTATGGAAGGAAATAACATAAAGAATTTCCTGAGAAAGTACATGATGCT
>JAEEGI010023138.1_pt1 | contig 12231 bp, 9 predicted proteins | sample 8958751 | NCBI WGS metagenome assembly JAEEGI01 (sample SAMN16246545, study PRJNA631951) | gut metagenome | biome: gut microbiome; feature: rumen; material: KS-attached | host: Bos | place: Iran: Karaj | collected 2018-10 | reverse complement strand
GAACTGTTCTCCAGCGTGATGGCCGCTATCAAGGGCAAGACCGATATGGCCATCGGCAACATCATCGGGTCGGGCACGTTCAACATCCTTTGCGTCATCGGCGTATCGTCCATCATCACCCCGATTATGGGCACTAACATTGGTTTTGCCTTCGATTATGCGCTGATGATCTTCTTAGGCGTTCTGCTCTGGCTATTCCTTCGCTCGAAGCATTTGCTCGAACGTTGGGAAGGGGTCGTACTTACAGCCATCTATATCGCCTATCTGGCCAAAACCATCATCATAGGATAAATAAGGAACAATGACCAAAGACGAACTACGCAAACAGATCAAAGAGGAAATAAAGAAACTGAGTGCCGCCGAACGCGACACCCAGTCTCTCTATGTCTGTTTGCAGGTCATTGGCTCTGCAGAATGGCAACTGGCAGAATCCGTGCTTCTCTATGCTGCCCTGCCCGACGAGGTCAATCTGCAGCTGCTCATCGACGATGCGATGGGTTCGGGCAAGACGGTCATCCTTCCCGTTGTCGATGGAGACACGCTGCTACTTCGAAAGTACGACCCACAGCACCTCTCGACTCAGGGGAAATTCCACATCGAGGAACCCACCGAAGCCTGCGAGGAACTGACAGATCTGACATCGATTGACCTTGCCATCATCCCAGGTCGAGCATTTAGTCGAAAAGGACATCGTATGGGACGCGGCAAGGGCTACTACGACAAGCTGCTGCCCGCATTGGATTGTCCGAAGTGGGGCGTCTGCTTCACCTGCCAGCTGCAACGAATGGTTCCCTGCGACGAATGGGACGTAAGAATGAACAAGGTGGTGACTGCTTAGTCACCACCTTGTCTTGGTTATGATGGGTTAAGAAGGGATATTACCAGTTAATTCCCTTTCCTGCCTTGAGCGTATTCTTCATCAGCGAGCAGATGGTCATGGGGCCAACGCCGCCGGGAACGGGCGTGATGAAAGCACACTTGGGAGCCACTTCGTCGAACTTGACGTCACCCTTGAGCTTGAAGCCCGACTTCTTGGTGGAATCGGGTACGCGGGTGGTACCCACATCGATGACCGTGGCGCCCTCCTTCACCATATCGGCAGTGACAAACTCAGGCTGACCAATGGCTGCGATGAGGATATCGGCTGATGCACAGATCTCCTTGAGGTTCTCCGAAGCGCTGTGGCAGACGGTCACCGTCGAGTTGCCTGGATAGGCCTTCTGCATCATCAGCGAAGCTACAGGCTTGCCCACGATGTTCGAACGTCCGAGAACCACGCAATGCTTGCCCTTGGTAGGAATATTATAGCGCTCGAGCAGATCCATAATGCCCATTGGCGTAGCGCTCACGAAGCATGGGAGACCAATGGAAAGACGTCCCACGTTGACTGGATGGAATCCGTCCACGTCCTTGCGGTAATCGATAGCCTCAATGATCTTCTGGCTGTTAATATGCTTCGGCAAAGGAAGCTGCACAATGAAGCCGTCAATTTCAGGATTCTTATTCAGTTCGTCCACCTTGGCGAGAAGCTCCTCCTCGGTGACATCACTCTCGAAACGAATCAGCGAAGAAGTAAATCCACACTCGGCACAAGCCTTAACCTTGGCTGCCACATAAGTCTCCGAGCCGCCATCATGGCCCACCAGGACAGCAGCCAGATGAGGAGCACGTTTGCCTTCGGCCAGCATCTGCTGGACTTCTGCTGCTATCTCTTGCTTAATGGCCGCAGCAGTAGCCTTTCCATCTATCAATGTCATAATTGTCTGAATTTAGGTTTGCAAATGTAATGCAAATTATTCAATTAGCCAAATTTCGAAGACAATAAAAGACTTTATCCCCGTTTTTTCTACAGAAATAGCGTTTTTTGTTCGATACAAATTATCTTTGCAATATGAAATGGCACAAGTTCCACACCCATAGGCACACAATGTCCTTCCTCCGATTATTGACATTGTCTTTCGTTCTGCTGATGACAGAAGGGGATGCTTATTCCCAGCTTATGAAAGGGTCCAAACGAGAGCCTCTGATCAACGAATGGGGAATTGGCTATGGTGCCGGTTCGCCATTTGGAGCTACGGAATGGAGATCGGTCAAGAACTCTGAGTTCACTCAGAAGTTCAGCCAGATGTGGCAGCTGAATATCGGACACCAGTTCTCTTCGAAAGATTATGGAGCAGCACCCAAGGGCTATTATTACCCTACTCTTGGCATGTTTTTCCAATGGCTGGACTATAGTCATCTGAAGATACGGGGCGTAGAACCCATTATCCCTAAAAGCAAGACAGCCGATTACGGACAGATAGCCACGTTTGGTATTACCTTGCACCAGTACTGTTGGACAAGCGGCAGATGGCGCGGATACCTGAATCAGGAAACGGGAGCTGCCTACGTCTTCAATCCCGTCTATGAAGTCCCCAGTTGGGTCACTCTCTCCAAGCCTTGGCAAATCTTTGTAGGATTCGGGTGGTTCTTCGCCTACGAGGTCAAAGGTGGGGAAATAGCCTTCGGCCCGCAATTCACGCATCTCAGCAACAGTGGACTTGCCAACTACAACACCGGCATCAACAACTTCTCGCTTTCGCTGCGCTACAGGCACAAGACTTTGAAGGAAATACAGAAATGCAAACCTGAGGAAGCCCTCATCGAAAAAGATGGCAGGAAGTTCCAATCACACTTCTATGGCAGCGTGATGGCGGGATATGGTAAAGTGTATTTCGAAGACCCGAATTCTGCCGTACAAATCACCATAATGGCTGATGCGATGTATAAAATCGACCCCAACAACGGCATTGGCGTGGGTCTGGACTACTATCACAACGACAATCCCGACCGAACCGACCGAAAAGATTATATTGGAGCGGGCATCAAATACGACCGATGGTTCGGTCCCTTTGTCATCCATGTGCAAGTCGGCTCCTATTTGAACGGCAAACGCCCTATAAAATATAAAGGAACCGCGCGAATCTATGAAAATGTCGGATACAAATACGTGATGTTCCGCCATAAAACCATATCTCCTTACATAGGATTCTACACCAAAGGCAATGGTTTCGAGGCCGAGCAGATGTCATTTGCACTAGGATGTACTATTCAGTAATAAAAAAAGTTGAGCAACAGCCCAACTTTTTTTATTTGTCTTACATTCCGAAGCCCTTGCCTCGCATCTTGGAGGCCATCTGCTGCATCTGCATCAGCGCACGAGGATTACCCTTCAGGTCGTTCATCTTCTTCATCACCTTGCGCATATCATCGAACTGCTTAACAAGGCGGTTCACTTCCTGGATGTTGGTGCCCGAACCCTTGGCGATGCGCATCTTACGGCTCTGGTTCATCACCTCGGGATGCTCACGCTCAAAAGGTGTCATCGACTGGATGATGGCCTCAACACTCTTGAAAGAGTTGTTGTCGATGTCCACATCCTTGATGGCCTTGCCCACACCAGGAATCATCGAAGCGAGATCCTTGATGTTGCCCATCTTCTTGATCTGCTGAATCTGCTCGAAGAAGTCGTTGAAGTCGAACTTGTTCTTCGCAATCTTCTTTTGCAGCTTCTTGGCCTCCTCTTCGTCGTACTGCTGCTGGGCACGTTCGACGAGCGAAACCACATCTCCCATGCCGAGGATACGGCCAGCCATACGTTCGGGATAGAACACGTCGAGTGCCTCCATCTTCTCACCCGTACCGATGAACTTGATTGGCTTCTGCACCACCGTGCGAATGGAAAGGGCAGCACCACCACGTGTGTCACCATCGAGTTTGGTGAGAATGACGCCAGTGAAGTCGAGACGATCGTTGAACTCCTTGGCAGTATTGACAGCATCCTGGCCAGTCATCGAATCGACAACGAAGAGGATCTCGTGTGGATCAACGGCATCCTTGATATTCTTGATCTCACGCATCATCTGCTCATCCACAGCCAAACGACCAGCGGTATCGATGATGACCACATCATTGCCGTCGTGCTTGGCCTGTGCGATGGCATCCTTGGCTATCTTGACGGGATCCTTTGAGTCACGATTGGTATAGACGGGCACACCTACCTGACCTGCCACGACTTCCAACTGATCGATGGCTGCAGGACGATAGACGTCGCAAGCTGCAAGCAACGGACGCTTGCCTTTCTTCGTCTTCAGCATCAGGGCCAACTTACCAGTGTGGGTAGTCTTACCAGAACCCTGCAGGCCTGCCATCAAGATGATGGTGGGATTGGCCTTCAGGTTCAGATCAACGGCCTCGCCGCCCATCAGCTGTGCCAGTTCGTCGTGAACGATCTTGACCATCAACTGACCAGGCTTGACGGCTGTCAGCACGTCCATTCCTAAGGCTTTCTTCTTCACCTCGTCGGTGAAGTTCTTGGCAACCTTATAGTTTACATCGGCATCGAGCAGCGCACGACGCACGTCCTTGAGAGTCTCTGCAACATTGATTTCGGTGATCTTGCCTTCACCCTTGAGGATTTTGAACGAGCGCTCAAGACGCTCCGATAGATTGTCAAACATTACTTTCAGCTTTTGTTGACTTGACCGCAGCAACGGAAATTGCGGCGCAAAGATACGCAAAATTTCCGAAATAACCAAAAACTGCAATCAATAATTGTTAATTGTCGGGAATTATCAACTTACTTATCAAAAAAATCACTATATTTGCACCGCAAAAATCGCAATCATGATTGAAGTAAAGAACCTATATAAGTCTTTTGGCGAGCAGACAGTGCTCAACGGCATCAACTGCATCTTCGAGCCAGGCGTCAATAACCTCATCATCGGGCAATCCGGTTCGGGCAAGACCGTGCTGCTCAAATGCCTCATCGGCCTTCATAAGCCCGAGCAGGGGGAAATCCTCTACGACGGACGCGACATCACAAAACTGAAGGACAAGGAGATGAAGGAGATCCGCAAGGAAATCGGCGTGCTCTTCCAAGGCTCCGCCCTCTTCGACTCGATGTCGGTGGAAGAAAACGTTGCCTTTCCCCTCCGTATGTTCAGCGACAAGACAGTGGCTGAGATACGCGAACGCGTGGATTTCTGCCTGGAACGTGTAGGCCTCAAGGGAGCTCATCAGAAGATGCCCTCCGAACTCTCTGGCGGTATGCAGAAACGTGTCGCCATTGCCCGTGCCATCTCGCTCAATCCCAAATACCTCTTCTGCGACGAGCCCAACTCGGGTCTCGATCCGCAGACCTCCATTCTCATCGACCAGCTCATCGACGACATCACCCGCGAGTATAACATCACCACCGTCGTCAACACCCACGATATGAATTCCGTGCTCGGTATCGGTGACCATATTACCTTTCTCGCGGGCGGCGTGGTGAACTGGCAAGGCAACAAGGATAACATCCTGCACACCGAAAGCCCCGTGCTACGCAAGTTCCTATATGCGGCTCCTACTTTGCAGCGCATCGCAAAAGAAAATCAAATATCGCACAAATAATCAATGCCCCCGAAAGTGCATATCCTACTTTCGGGGGCATATTATTTTAAGAGGCCATAAAATCTTTACTCAACAATCATCTTCTTGCCATCGCGGATGAAGAGCTGACCACGACGAGGAGTGGAGATCTGACGGCCCTGGAGGTCATAGGTAGGAGTCTCGGAAACATTCACGTCCTCACGAACTGATTCGATGCCTTCGCCCGATGATTTAGCGATAGCCACCTTCACGGCCTGCGCAATTGCGCCCTCGGAATTGAGGACAAAAGCGACAGCATAAACCTTATCAATGCTTGCATCTACAGCAGTACGAAGAGTAGCCTTGGCAGGCAAAGAAAGTGTATAGCTATCCTCAACGCTTTGGCCAGCAGCAAGAGAGCCCAACGACGCAGCCTGATTGTTGCCCAGAGAATTATAAGAGCTTGCAATCACCACATCATCGAAGTTCCAAGCGAAACGGCTTGTGCCATATTCGCCACCTTTACAGAACTTGGCAAGATCTGCATCTCCAACTTCGGCAGCCGAATACTGGTTATAATAATTGGACTGACGCCATGCAGTAGATGTACCAGTGAGGCTATCTGCAGTAAGAACATAGACAACTTCGTACTTGTCATCTACCAAAGGCTCTATTTTTGCATCAAGCTGCACTTTGTCATTGTCTGCCCACTCAGCCTTCAAGTCAATATCCACTTCGGCTGGAATAGAACTATAATCCTCGAAGTCCTGAAGCACATAACGCTCATTCTTCTGTGTTCCATAATAGGGATCCATCACTTCCTTACGATCCATAACACAGCTTGGAGCACCTGAGATGCCGAGTTTGGAAGCCGAGATGTAGTAGTTGGGATACATCGGGTCGGAAGTATTATAGGCATGGAAGGCCAAGCCAATGAAACGCTCACCGAATTCTGCACGCAGATTGGCCATACCCTGCATACCACGCGGACACCATCCGCAACCCGTACCCGTAAACTCTTCGACCAGCGTGTTGCGCTCGACGATGCGAAGCAGATTGTTGAACGTCGTCACCGAAGTCTGACCGGCCATGGTGTTGTCCTTGCCGTTGACCTTGGTGATGGTGAGCGCCACGTCGTAGCTGCCGGCCTCGGCAGGAGAATTGACTTTCACCTTCACCTCGCCCGACTGGTTGAAGCCGGCCGGGATGGCCACATCGGCCGTGCGCGTCTCGCTGACGCCAGCGACGTCGATAGTATATTCAATGTTGTTGACGGCTTCCGAAGCGTCGGAATAGACGGTGACGGGGAATTCGGACTCAGCATTCATCTCCGTGACGGCATTCTGGACCTGGCCGAAGCGTGCGCCTGTTTCGGGCAGCTTGAGGTCGGAGAACAGCGCCTGCACGCAAGATGCTCCGTACTGCGTGCCGATGTCCTGCCAGCCATACTGCGCGCTGTACCAGATCCAGAAGCTGTTGGCAGCCTGGATCGAAGGGTCATAGACGGCCGGGTACTGGCTGCCCTGCGTCTTAAGTGCAGTGTTGACGGTGATGGTGTAGCCCACATAGCAGCCCGATTCGGTGACGGTGTAGGGCTCGGCAAAAACGGCCTGATTGAAGCCGTTGGCATAACCAGTGAGGTCAACCTGCTGGGTATAGGTCTCGCTGGAAGAGAGCGTTGGCGTGACCCAGGCACTGAGTGCAGTCACGGCCGAAGCATCGGCCACCGGGACGTTGACGCCTGCGATGGTGCCGTCGCGGAGGATGCCGTCGCCAGGCACGAAGATGGCGATGCGGAGCGTAGCCGTGCCGGCACCGATCAGGCCGAGGTTCTCCTCCATATTGCCCATGTAGTAGCCCCAGGGGGTGTAATTGTCGGCCAGCACCGTGCCCGTGGCAAGGGCAGCCGTGGCGAGCAAAGAAAGAATCTTGTTCATAAGTGAGATGGTAATAGGGTAAAAATGCAATAAGACCGACTCACGTCGGAATCGGTCTTATCGTTTTATTAGGAATCAATCGGGGAATTACTTCACGAACTTCTTGCCGTTCTTGACATAGACGCCAGCGGGAAGCTCAGCCTCCGACTTGGCAACCTTTACGCCCTGGAGGTTGTAAATCTCGGTATCCTCCTTCTCGGCATCCTTGTTGACACCCTTGATGCCCTGACCAATCCTATTAGTGATGTTGATGGTCATGTAATCCTCGTTATTGGCAAATACCTTAACACTGGTGGTCTCGCCTGGTGCAAGCTTGTCGGTAACTGCGACAAAAAGCATATAGACACCATAATCAGCATAATAAGTACTATCGGCCTCGAAATCAAGGACCTTTTCCTCATCGCATTCAATAGTGATGAGGTCGGTGCCGAATGTTGAAAGGTAATCGAAATCATTATAGGCCTTGCCATCATCACCCAACTGAGCGTAAGCTGTCGTGTACTTTGTGCCGTCCTCAAGGGTATCATAGACGCTGGTATCGTCAACCCAGCCCTCAAAGGTCTTTTCACCCTCTGTGCCACCGATGTAAGTAAAGTGACCGAGCAGGTTAACTTCGGCGTCGGTATAATCGTCGCCAGTAAATACAGGGTCACCATTCTTGTCAAGATACTGCTTTCCATCGACAAAGAGGTCATAATAAGAATGGGTCATGAAGTCGGTGTTGCCGCTATTATCTGCACTATACATCATTGGAATGGCGAAATCAACACCATCCTGATAGAAACCGGAGATTACCAACTGGGCAGAATGACGTACCACGGGTGCGATGTCGGTGACGAAACCGTCTTCATCCTCATCGACAAAGCTTACTGCTGCGGTGAACCAGTCACCATCATTGACAAAATCATCAGCGGTAATAGTGCCATTGTAAACCTTTGTCTCATCAACTCCGGTCTCGTCATAGTCAATCAGGGAGAACGTCAGAGTAGCACCATTCATAAGAGGAAGATCCTGCACATAAGGATAACCGCTAAGGTGAAGTTTTTCGACCACGAATCCAGGAATGTTACCAAGATCGATGAGAAGCGTATTGGAATTCAACTGGCAGTAGGTGGTATCATTGGTTTCCTCGTTGATGTCCCAAATGGCATCAGGACGATTATATGAACCATAGGCTGGAGTATTATTGTAGCCGCTATAAAAACGACCACCACACCAGAAGTCATACACACCTACCGGCATATTCTCTCCATCGCTTGCATAGAAAACCGAACGTTCGGGATACGTCATCGATCCAGTGCTTGTTCCAAGACCGGCATCGCCATAGGTATAAGTTGCACTTCCTGTAGTAAGTGTGGGGCAATAATAAGAAGCAGGCACGCCGAAAGGTGTAATTGTGAAGTTGTTATCACTGTCAACAAAGTCATACCTTGCTACATCTATAGTGTTACAAGCCCAGCTATCGACTGTTGTCAATGGCTCGAAATAAGATGTAAATGTCTGACCAAGAATAATTGAATTGCGATAGTTATATCCGAACTCCTGAGTCTCCTCATTGAACCAGATGCCGCTCTTAAGGAATCCGACAGGCTGATACAAAGCGGCGTATTTGCCGGTAGCCTGCAAGCGTCCATTCTTGAAAGAAGCTTTCTTTGCCTGATCAACTACAAGCGCCGGAGCCTTGCTGTCGAGCACCTGGGGCAAAGCCAAACGCTGGCTCTCAAGGTTGTCAACAACTGTGCTCTGCTGACGTTGTACTTTAGGTACAGATACGGTTTTACCGTTGGCGGAAATAACCGAGTTATTTCCTGCGAACGAAATACTACTTACAGCCAATAGGGCTGCTGAAAGAGTAAGAATCTTGTTCATAGTAAAAAGCATTAATTATTTAAAATTGATTTGGAAATAGAAAGAAGAATCATTTTTCTTAACGCATTTTGCCGTTTTGGGACCGAAAGTCGAATTAACTGTGACCGAATAGGTACCATTAAGGGCATTCACGATGTCGGTAAATGAAGAACCAATTCCCTTATTGCTGTAACCGTTGAAGTTGCTCGAAGGGTCATTGGGATCCACATTGATGGATAATTCATTGGTGGCATCATCATACGAAATCGTACCGCCGAAACCGGTGATATAGGTACGACGAGAGGTATTGCTGTAGAAAGTCAGACCCGAACGCTGGTTACTGCCAGTCTCGCCCGAACGTCCGAAAGAAAGATGGGAAAAGGTCTGAGTGCTGAACTGGGCAGTGATGTCGGAGGCCAGCTTGTTGAACAAAGAGGCAAAAGCATCGCAAGCACCGTCGGCAGTGATAGAAATAGTGCCGCTCGTGGCTACCTGCTTCTTGACAAAACGCTCCCAGCATGGGAACATCTCGACATTGCCGCTGACAAGACGCTCGTTGTCCATATCCAAAGCGAACTCCTGAACGGTGTCGTTGCCGAGCGCAATCGGGTTCTTCAGACGGAAGCCACCGGTGGCAAACACGCATGACTGCGAAACCTTGTCAAGCGGGTCGTCCAGACGATCGACATAGTCGAAATATCCCTTCGAAAGGCCAGAGATAAATCGTGTGTTCGTGCCGTTGGTCAAACGATATTCGTCGATCTTTCCATTTGCGAAGATAGCCTTTGCTGCTTCGGTGAGCTGAAGATACTCTTCGGGCGACTTGTCAAGACGGACCATACGGACAGGTGCGGAATGACGCTCGCCACGCAGAAGAATCTCGTCGCTATTGTACGAAATGACGACAAGGCGGTCGTCGCCATTCATACCCTCGCCATCATCGACGAGCGAAGCGGGAGCTGCCGAGGGATCGACGGGATCGACAAACACCGAAAGGATGTCGTTCCACGTATTGAAACAGAGCACAGGGCCCTCTTCGGCCAGCATCTGGTAGTAGCTGGTATATTCGGTGAAATTGCCGGCTTTGCCGTTGCGAAGGAAACGATGGTTGCCGCTCAAAGTCACCTTGCCCGTCTCGTAGAACTTGCCAAAGAGGTTGAACCCTTCGAAGCTGTAGTCGTCGGTGCCGGCCACATAGTACTGGATGAGCCAGCCATTCTCAGCACTTGCCGAACTCAGTGTGGCCTTGATATCCTCATTGACGTGCTGGATGCGAAGGGCAGCCGACTCGTCGAAATAATCTTCCTGCTCAAAGGTGCAGGCCGACAGTAGCGCAGTGAGTGCCACAGCTGGCAACATCACGCGACGAAGTGTTGAATATCTTTTCATTTTAATCTGTCCTTTGCAATTATTGATAGTCATAGATTACGCAATCGCCGCTCTGCATATACTCGTTGATATGCTTCTGACGATAATCCACCTCACGGCGAATGGAGTAGAGATAGAGACCCCAGCTTTCAGTGTACCACTTGGTGGCGATGTCGATCTTCTTGAGCATGGCATTGATGCCCTTGGTCTCGTCGCTCGAGTCGTAGGGTACCCAGTCGAGGTACTCCTTGAACGAGGTGAAAGTCTTGTAGGGCTTCCACTTGTACTTGGCATACTCGTTGTCGTTGTTCAAGCTCGACTGAAGATGTGACTGCGAATCGTTGAGGTGGCTGTCGAGGATGTAGCGAGTATGGGACTCTTCGCCCGTATCGCCGTCCTTGTAGGTCTCTTCGTAGATGGAGAAGTTGTTCCAGTGCATCTTGGGATCGTCGAAGTTCTCGATCTCGAGGCTGTCGATGAGGGTGTAGATCTGCTCCTTGTCGCCAGCCTTCACGCCACCATTGAGGCAGCCTTCGATGATGGTGTTCATCCAGCGGCCGTCGGTGTCGGTGATGGTGCACGAGAGGGTCTCGACGAAGTCCTCGTAGTTGGCCGACGAGCCGTACTGGGTGACATAACCCAGCGAATGGCTGTCGCAAGAGTCACGATCCTGCCAGGAGCGGGGGTCGTAGGTGCCGGAGGTGACGATGCCGAACGAGGTGGGGTACGACTTGGTCTGATGCAGGATGTGCGAGAACTCGTGGTGCATCGTATGGAACTGGCGCTCGTTGAGGACGAAGATGTCGTCCTGGTTGAACGTCATGCCGTTGGTCACTTCGCGCATCTCGTTGACGTTGATAAGCGTGATCTTCACACCTGCCGAAGCATAACCCAGGGTCTCGGTGCCCGTGGTCGGGCTGTAGGCCGACGAGCCGATGTAGTGGAAGATACGGGGACCGTACTTCTTCATGAAGACGGCGTTGCCGTTCTGGTCCTTCTCGCCATACTTGTCATAGACCTCGTAGAAGAGGTACTTGATGAAGTGCGAGAGGAGCTGTGACTTCTTGTAGTCGGCCGGAGCCAGCTGATAGCCGAGGTCGGAGGCCGTGAAGTTGAACTTATACTGGATCTCGGTGTTGTAGGGCACCACGAAGTTGTCGTAGAGCCACTGGTCGAAGGGTGCCGTGGCGGCACTCTGATCGACGGCCGAGATGCTGGTGTCGAAGATCGACTCGGTGAAGTCGTCGTCCTCACCGCAGGCGGTAACCATCAGCGCGGCTGACAGCACCATTATCATTTGGAATATCTTTTTCATTCTTCAGATGGTTTTATACTTCGACATTTACTTGGTTTGAAGTTGCATAGGATTGAGCACACCAGCCTTCGACTGGTCGTGGACCATGCTCGACGAACTGCCGCCACCGCCCATAGCGCCCGAGGTGCCACGGTTGGCAGGATAGCCGGCGTCGATGACGTTCTTAGGCAGCTGCAGCACACGGCGCGGGTCGTTGTAGGTGAGCGAGTCGGTATGGATAGCGTCCTCGTTGGCTCCACGATAGTGGTGATAGACGGTGATGCCGTAGCGCTTGATGTCGAACCAACGCATGCCCTCGAACATCGTCTCGATGCGGCGGAAGTGGAGCACGCAGTCGAGCACGGCGAGATCATCGCCCGTCAGCACCTTCTC
>JAEEGI010023136.1_pt1 | contig 12232 bp, 8 predicted proteins | sample 8958751 | NCBI WGS metagenome assembly JAEEGI01 (sample SAMN16246545, study PRJNA631951) | gut metagenome | biome: gut microbiome; feature: rumen; material: KS-attached | host: Bos | place: Iran: Karaj | collected 2018-10 | reverse complement strand
ACACAAGTCAAACATATATAAATAAAAAAGATGATAATTCATTAGTTAATAATATATTAAAAGACGTAGACACAAGTCAAACATATATAAATAAAAAAGAAATAAAAGATCAACAAATAGAAAATATATTAAAAGACATTGACACAAGTACAATATTTAAAAATGAATTACCTTCAATTGTAAAAGTAGAAGAACAATATCCTAAAAATTTAGATACAATAGAACAAATAAGAAATTATTTTAATACTCCTGTTAGACAACCTCAAAAAAAATATGATATGAATATGAGTAATACTTTATATACTTCTAATAATAAACCTCCTACTCCTTTTGATGGGAGAAATCCTTATAGAAGACCTCCTAGTCATGAAAATAATTATTATAATAATTATATTAATTATAGAGACTATGAAAGAGATAGTGGAAGGAATCATCAATATCAAAATACTCAAAAAGTTAAAGCTGTTTTAAATTTAATTGAAATTTTAAGTCCTCGAGATTTATTTCATTTAAGAAATGATATTGTGAAAATGTTAAAAAATCAAAATTATTAATTTTGTAGTTTTTTTATTATTTATTATTTATATAATATAAAGATTTTATATTAAAATTATTATATTTATAATGGGAAATAAAATGTGTCAATCTCAAACAATAAATAGAAATCCAGTATATTTTTTTAAAACATTGCAATCAAATGAATTAACAGATAATTCCGAAGAAATAAAGCAAAAAGTAAAATTAACTTTAGAATTAAAACAAATAAATGATGATTCCCAAAGAAATATATCATTATTAATTTTTAATGATCCTTCAAAACAAAATTCAACAAATGGAGGAACAACAGAATCTAAATCAAAATCAAATACAAATAATATAATATTTTCTCAGTTTTTTGTTATGGAATATTATTTTGAAAAAGAACAACCAATATTATTTACAATAAATGGAGGATCAAATCAATATAGAGTAGAAACAACATTAGGAAATATAATGGGAAGTAGAAATCAAAGATTTATATATAAACTAGAAGATAATTCAATTTTCGAAGTCACTGGTCAAGGATTAAATAATCAAAATATGAATGCTTTATTTAATGTATCAATTGAAGGGAATTTAAAAGGAAAAGGCTTTACTTATTATATTAAATATTTAGGAAAACAAAATAATCCTCAAAAGAATGATATTTATAAAAGCGAAGTTATTGAATATTTCTCTAATCAAATTCAATTCCAAACAACAAAGATACCTTCAATGTTTCTTGCTCCAGATGGTAATTATGAACAAAATATGATATCAATAGAAATTTATGATGTATTTCACTCAATTAAATTAGGCGAATATACAGGACCGTTTTCATCTTTAATTAATAAACCATTAAAAATTAATTTATCAGATTCAACTGCTGAAGTTAAAATGGTTTTAAACAAAGAGTATTCATTCTTAGATTATTTAAGAGGAGGAATTCAAATAAATTTATCAATAGCAATCGATTACACAGCATCAAATGGGAATTACACTTCACCTCAATCACTTCATTATATAGGAACAAATGAAATGAATGCTTATGAATTAGCAATTAAATACTGTGGTGATATTGTAGCATATTATGATTATGATCAATTATTTCCTGTTTATGGTTATGGAGGAAAATTACAAGGTGAACAACAAGTCAATCATTGTTTTCCTATTAATTTAAATCCTTCTCAACCAGAAATAAATACAATTAATAATGTATTATTTGAATATCGGAAAAGTTTATCTTATGTTACTTTATACGGTCCAACTTTTTTTTCTCCAGTTTTAATGGAAATAAATCGAAGAGCAAGGGAAGATGTTAATCAAGGGAATAATAATAATTATCATATTTTATTAATATTAACTGATGGTATTATTAATGATATGGAAGCTACAGTTAATCAAATTGTTGAAGCTTCTTATTTACCAATAAGTATTATTATTGTTGGTATTGGAAATACTAATTTTAATAATATGCATACTTTAGATGCTGATGATTCACCATTGTATGATTCTAATAGAAGGAAAGCTGATAGAGATTGTGTTCAATTTGTTCCTTTTCATCGTTTTAGCAATGATGGAAGAATGTTAGCTCAGGAAGTTTTAGCTGAAATTCCTAAACAATTGGTTGAGTATTATCAACATAAAAATATTCCTCCTTCTGATCCTATTATTGATATTGGATAAAGGAGGGTAATTTATTATTATTAGAGTTTATTTTAAAAGTTTTATTTTTGAGTTTTTGTTAAATTCAATTTGACATATTTTTTTTTTTTATATTTTTTATAATATTGTTTTTGATTTAATATATTATTTATTGGAATTATTATATTGTATTATTATTCTTTTTTGAATAGTAATCTAAGTTTATTAGTTTGGTGTTGAATTTCATTTGATTTTGTTTTATATAATTTTATTTTGTTTAAACAAAAGAATTATAATTTCTTTTAGATATATATTATTATTATTTCTTAATGATATATATAGATTTTTATTTTACTTTAATTATATCTTTAATAAAATAACTTTGTTCTTTTAAATTATGTTATATTGATATTTTTCTACATGAAAAAATATTTTGTATATTCAACATAATTCTTAAAAAATAAAAAAAAAATTATGAAAAAATTTAATTTTATTTTTCTTATTTTATAATATAACTTAATCAAATAAAAACACTATATTATTTCTTTTTCTCATTTTTTTTCTCATCTTCTTTTTTATCTTCTTTAATTTCTTCATCTTTCTTTTCATCATCTTCTTTAGCAATTTTAGTAAGAATATAAATATAATGATAATTTTTAGGATCTTTATCATCTAAAACAACAACTTTCGAAGGTTTTTCAATTTCAATCATTTTATATTCCCACATTTCAGGATTAAACAAATGCTTTCTTGTATCTTCATTTCCATTTGAAACAACAATATAATAACCTCCATTAACTAAAACTCTATGTATTTCATTAATCATTTTTTCTACTAGAGGAAGAGCATTTTCACCACATAAAACAGAATCCAATAAAGCTTTATCAAAAACAATATTAAACATTCCATTATTAAATTCTTCCATATTCATTGCATTCATTTTTTTATATTTCATTTCTACTTTTTGTTCTTTATATCTATCTTCCATTATTTTAATTGCGTTTTCAGAGAAATCTATATTAGTTACATTTTTTATTTCATCGATATATAAGTCTTCTGCCAATTTACTTGTTCCACATCCTATGTTTAATATTTCATCTTCTGGTTTAATGTAGTCTATTATTTTTTCTTTTAAAGTATCATAAGTTTGATACCATTCAAATATTTCCATATGTTCATTTAAATAACGTGAATCCCAATATTTTACACTACTATAATCTGTCATTTTTTTAAATTTTTTTTTTATTTTTTTTAACAATAAAAATCTTTAATTATATAAAAAATAATTCTTTTTTTTATGGGGTTTTTATATTTAAATATTTATAATGAAGGAGTATGATTTTCAATTAAGTAGTTTTGATATATTTAATATTACTAAGGAAATGGGAAATGAAACTGTTAATAATGAAAAGAATAGGATAAATCCCAGAGAAAGTGATTTTTTTGAAACAAAAGATGAAAAAAAAATTATTGATAATTACGTTAATGTAGTTGATTTAAATATTGAATATAAAAAAGAATTATTAAAAAATGCTAAGAACAAAATTTGGAATGTTATTAAAAGAATGAAAAATGATGATTTATATAAAAATAGTAATTTAATCAAAGAAAAATGGTATATTGTAAACCCATCGAATAGTAAATTTAGATTTTTTTTCAATATTATTTTTTATATTGTATTTTACATTGATATAATATTAACTCCTTTAGAAATTGTATTTCAATTTGATAATTATATTTACAGAGAAATTTGTTTTGATATTTTTTTTATTTTTGATGTATGTTTAAATTTCTTTACATCATATTATGATTATGAAATAAGATATTATATCACAGATACTAAAAGAATATTTATTCATTATTTAAAAAATGGATTTCCATTTGATTTATTTACTGTATTTCCTTTTTATGTTTTTAATAAGAAATTATCAATATTTCGTTTAATTAAATTATATAGATATTCTACCTTTAATGAAAAACTAAAAAAATACTTATCTTTCTTATTTAAATTATGTATAAGAAACACAACATATGTAAATCAAATAGTAAGAGTAATATCCTTTTTCTTATCATTATGTTATATTCTTCATGTATGTGCTTGTTGTTATACTTACTTAGGAATTAAATTTGGTAATAGTTGGATTTACTATCATCAAGATTTATTAAATACAAAAGATTTATTAGATATTTATATAAGTTCTGTTTATTTCATGGCAGAAACTTTTAGTACAACAGGATATGGTGATTTAACACCTAATTTAATTAATGAACCTGAATTACTTTTTATTATTATTTGTGAAATTATTAATTGTGGTTTATTTGCTTATTTAATTTCTAATATTTTAGACATCTTTACCAGTAGAGAAAATAGTTTAAGAAAAAATTACAGAAATGAAGAATTAAATTTACAAAAGTGGATTAATTATTATATTAAAAGATTACCTTCTTCTTCTAAAAAAACGAATATTCACAGAGATGAAATTTGGGATGATGTTAAAAGATACTTTGGAATATATTATTCAATTGAAAAAAATTTTTCATGGATTTCTCAATATTCATTAATTAAAGAAATGAAACCAAATCATAAAAATTTAATATTTGAACATGTATTCTTAAAAGTTTATAAAAAATATGAAAAATTCTTTAAGAATATTTATATAAATAGAACTAAACATGAAATAATATTAAATTTAAAAACGAATATAGAAACATCAGATACAGTTTTAATAAGTAAAGGACAAAGAATAAATAAATTATACTTTATAGAACAAGGAGAAGTTTTAATATTAAATTCAAATATAACTAAATATCAAAAAGAACATATAGTTAATATCTTAAAAGAAGGAGATTTTTTTGGTCTTGAAGGTTTAGTTCCTAGAAATAAAGATAGAATTTCTAATTATAAATATATTGTTCCGAAATATAAAGAATTTATTGTTTTTTATTCTATTAATCTTGATTTTTTATTAAAAGAAATTTTAAGTTATGATGGTGAAACATATAATATTTTAATTACTCTTGCTAGATATTATAGAGAAGAAGTTTTAGGAGAAATAATTCCTAATGAAGAAATTAGAAAAATTGATTATAATTTTGATAAGTTAACTGTTGGGTGTCATTTAATGGATAAATTAGATAATGTTCAAAGATATGAACATTTAATTCAAAAGTTAAATGATAAAATATCGGTTTTAAAAAAAGAAATTAATAAATTAAAGGTAAAAAATTTGAAGCCAAAGCATTAAAATTGTGTTTATAGTCTTTATTTATTTAAAGAAAACAATTTAAAATATCTATTTTATATGTTAATAATAAAGAATAAATAAAAAAATTTATTTAAAGAGAATTTCTATTAAAAAAACAAAAAAAAATGAAAAACTCTAATTTTGACAAATAAAAACTAAATATTTTAAGTTGAAAAATTAATAAATATAATTAATTATAATTAAAATATAAATTAAATAAATAATTAAAAAAATAATTTGTATCATTTAAAAAGAAGATGGTGAATATGCCAAAGACAAAAAGAACTTTTTGCAAATTCGTTTGTAAAAAGCATACAAATCATAAAGTGACTCAATATAAAAAAGGAAAAGAATCAACTAAAGCTCAAGGTAAAAGAAGATATGATACTAAACAAAAAGGTTTTGGAGGACAAAAGAAACCAATTTTTAGAAAGAAAGCTAAAACAACTAAAAAAATTGTTCTTAGATTAGAATGTACTGTTTGTAAAAGAAAAAGTTTATATAGAATTAAAAGATGTAAAACTTTCGTTCTTGGTGGAACAGGAAAAGTAAAATCTCAATATTAAAATTTTTTAAATTATTTTTAAATTCCTTATTGTTCTTTCATATTTAAAAAAATAAAAAGTAAAACATTCTTTATTATATATTTCCTTTAATTTTTTAAATATTCTCTTTCAAAAAAATACTCATTTAAAATTTAAAATTTGTGAAATAAAAAATAAAAAAAAAAAATAAACAAATATAAAAAAAATAAAACATTTAAAAAAAATGAAAGTGAATCTTAAAAAGCGTTTAGTAGCAAGAACAGGAAAAGTAAAAAGTGTAGATTTCCATCCAACTTTTAGTTGGATTCTTCTTGGATTATACAATGGAAGTATATCAATTTATGATTATAACACTCAATCATCAGTTCAATACTTAGAAGTATCACTTCTTCCAATAAGAGCAGCAAAATTTATGCCTGAGAAAAATTATATAATATGCGGATCTGATGATAGGAAAATAAGAATATATAATTATAATACAATGGAAAAAATAAAAGAATATGAAGCACATTCAGATTTTATAAGAAGTATTATAGTACATTTTAAATTACCAATATTTGTTTCTTCCTCAGATGATGGAACAATACATTTATATGATGCTGAAAATGATTTTAAGTTAATAAGAGAATATAATGAACATAAAGATTTTGTAATGAAATTAGCAGTTAATCCTAAAGATTATTCAATGTTTGCTTCAGCGTCATCGGATAAAAAAATAAAAATTTGGTCTTTTATGACAAATAATTCTCAAATGACTTTAGAAGGACATTTAAAAGGAGTAAATACAGTATCATTTTGTTATTTAAGTGATAAACCCTATTTAGCTTCAGGAGGAGATGATTTTATTATTAAAGTATGGGATTATACTAATAAACATTGTATTTTTACTTTTGAAGGACATGAAGGTCCTATATCTTCTGTTTGCTTTCATCCTGAAATGCCAATTTTAATTACAGCTTCAGAAGATCAAACTTGTAAATTTTATAATATTAATACTTCAAAATTAGAAGATTCTAAAATTTTCGGTTATGATATTATTTGGGATATTGCTTCTTTTAAAGAAAATAATATCATTGGTTTTGGATGTGATGAAGCTACAATTGTTGTTCAAATGGGAAATGAAGAACCTTTAGTTACTTTCAATCATATTCAAAGTAAAATTATTTATTCACAACAGAATAATATTTTTTCAATTAATTTAAAGCAAGTTTCTCACGAAAGCAAAGATGGAGAAATTATTAATATTCCTCCTAAACAATTAGGTTCTTCAGAAGTTTTTCCCAATAAAATTCAATATTCTCCTAATGGAAGATATTTCTCTATTTTAAGTGATAAAGAATTTATTATTTCAACAAGTGGAGTTTATAGAAGTTCTTGTGTTGGAAATTGTTATGATTTATCATGGAATGAAAATGACTCTTTTGTTATTAAAGAAGGTTCCACTGTTAAAATTTATCAAGATTTAAAAGAAATTAAAAACTTTAAACCAGGATTTGCTTTTGAAAATGTTTTCGGTGGTCCTCTTTTTTCTATTAAAACTGAAGATGCTATTTATATGTATGATGTTGAAAATACAATATTAATAAGGAAAATAGAAGTTATTCCTAATAAAATTATTTGGAATGAAAAAAAAAGCTCTGTTGCTTTATTATGCGATGATGTTACTTATATATTGGAAGTTAATTATAATAAAATAGAAGAATATATTGAAAAAGTAATTGATGATGGTGAAAGTGATGAAAATGGATGTGAAGAAGCTTTTGGAGAATCTTATGATATTGATGAAAAAATTATTAATGGCTTTTATATTGATAATGTCTTTGTTTATCAAACTGGAAAAAATAAAATTAATTATTGTATAAATGAAAAAATATTTAATATTACTACTTTATCTTCTAATTATTATATTTTAGGTTATTTAGAAGCTACTAGTAAAATATACTTAATGAATAAATCTTTTCAATTAATTTCATATTCTTTACCTTATTCTTTTATAATGTATCAAATTGCAATTTTATCGAAGAAATATGATAAAGCAGATAATTTCTTTTCAAAAATTCCAGAATCTTTTCATGAAAGAGTGATTTTATTTTTACAGAAATTTAATCATAACGATTTAAGTTATAAAATAACTAAAAATCCAAATCAGAAATTTTCCTTAGCTTTAAAGTTAAAATTATTAGATGATGCTTATAAAATAGCAAATGAAAGTCAAAATTCCGAAAAATTAAAAATGGTAGCAGATTTAGCTTTTGAATTAGGAGAATTTAATTATGCTGAAAAAGCAATGAGAGAAGCTAAAGATTATTCAGGATTATTATTATATTATTCATCAATTCAAAATAGAGATAAATTAAAAGAATTAGGTGAAGAGAGTAAAAAAATGGGGTTATTTAATATTGCTTTTAGTTCTTTTTTCCAATTAAATGATATTGAAAATTGTTATAATTTATTAATAGAAAGTAAAAGATTTCCTGAAGCTGCAGTTTTTTGTAGAACTTATTGTCCTAGTAAATTAAATGATATTATTGAGTTATGGAATAATGACATTAATGAATTAGATAAAAATTCGAGAATGAGTATTAAAATAGTTAATCCTGTTACTGAAGATAATAAAGATAATTTAGATAGTTCTGAAAAAAAAAATAATGATTTATATAAAAATGTTAATGAATCTACAATGAATGATTTAAATAAATATTTAGAAATTTATAATGAACCAAATAATTAAAATAATGAATTAAATAAAAAAAAGGAAAATACTAAATTTATTTAAAAAATAAATTATTTTTATTTTTCAAAAAGTTTAAAAAATAACTAAAAAAAGAAAAAAAAAAGAATTAAAAAAAAATTTTTATTTTATTATTTAAATGGAAGACATAATGGAAGAACTAGAATCCTTTCAATGTGAAATTGATGGATCAATAACAGATATTAAATCAGATTTTTATGGTAAAAAATTAGCAATAGGAACAACAACAGGAAAAATAATATTATATGAAAACATGAATGGAAAAATGGAAAAAAAATCTGAAATTCAAGCTCACAATGGAATAATATTTAAAATCGAATTTACAAATCCAAAATTAGGTCCTTATATAATTAGTTGTGGATATGATAAGAAAATAAATATTATTCAAGAAGAATTTAATGGTCAATTAACTTTAATATATGACTTTAATGAATTTCCAAATTCAATAACTTCCTTATCAATTAGTTTTGATATTAATCAATTAATATTTATAAGTGGATGTCTTGATGGAAATATAACAATACATAAGTATAATAATAATATAAATGATTTTGAAAATGAAACTTTATTTGCTCATGACTTTGGAGTTAATTCAATTAGTTTTTTTAAGAATTCTAAAAATAATGAGTTTGTAACATGTGGAAATGATAATTTAATAAAAATATGGAAGTTTAATAATGAAAGTAAAAAATTTGAAAATTATGATGTTATAAAAGATATAGAATGTATAACTAATGATGTTTGTTGTAGAGATTCTAATCATTTTGCTTCTTGTAGTGAAGATGGAAGTGTTTATTATTGGAAAAAAAAAGAAGGAAAATGGGTTTTTAAAGAAATTGTTAGTAATCCTACTCCTGTTGTTAAAATTCATTTTAATGAAGAAGGAAGTGCTTTAAGTCTTATTGGAAATGATGGAGTTCATCAGGTTTATTCTGAAGATTCTTTTTAAAAAAAAGAAAATTTTTTTCATGTTTTTTTTACTTTTTTTAAGGGTTTTTCTTTGTAATTTAAATATTTTTTGTTAGTGAGAATTATTAAATTTGGAATTTAAAAACAATTTATTTTTTATTTTTTTTTAAGAAACTATTTATTTTTTCAAAGATTAATTTATTTTTTTTTTTTATTTATTTTTTTTTAAAATATTAAAATATTTATTTATTTAAAAATGGATTCAAATTTTAATAGGAATATACTTTAAATTTACAATTATGAAAATTAATTATTTACCGCTTTAATTAATAAAATATTATAAAATAAATAATTATATAATCATAAATTAAAAAAATTATTTCAAATAAAATAATAAAATGTCCCAAACTGAAATAATAAAGGAGACTTCTCCCGAAAATATATCAATAAATAATAATGAAAATAATGAATCATATTTAGATACATCTCAAAGTAAAAACATAATAAAAAACGGTCAATTTATATTAACACCTCTTGAATCATTAATAATAAATAAGAAAATGCCATTTGGTTTTAAATTAGACACTGAAGAAAATATATTAAAATCAATAGAAAATGCAAAAATGAAAAAAAAAACAATAATTTCAGAAAGTACTCATAGAACAAGACCTAAGAAAATTTCAGAATTTAAAAATTATAATAATGATGATGGTAAAAAATATTTTAGAGAAAGAAAACAAATAACAAAAGAAGATTATAGACAATTAGGAGGAAAAATTCCAGAAATAAAAAAATGTGAAAAATGTTTAGACATGTTAAAGACAAATGAATATTATCAATTTTTTTATAATCCTTCATCAATAGGAATTCCTTGTTTAAGTGAAATAGAAAAAAATATAAAAAATAATAAATACAAAAGTTTTCATGATTTTTCTATGGATTTAAGGAAAATGTGGAATTATTATTTTCAAACATATTTTTCTGATCCTGATATTTACCAAAAAACTTGTAAAATGTCTGAATTTTCAGAAGAATTATTTAAAAACTTTAATGATATGATTGAAGAAAAAAAACCAGAAATTAAACAATTAAAAGAAAAATTAAATAATATGGAAAAAGGATTAAATGATATAAAGTCAAAAGGTAATTTATCCCAGAAAAAAATTAATAATTACGATAAGCCAATGACAATTGAAGAAAAAAATTCTTTAGGAAATGCTATTAGAAACTTAAATAAAGAACAATTAAAAGGTATTATTAAATTATTAAGTGATTCAACATTAAATAAAAGTCAAAGTGGACAAAATAAATATTTTGAGTTTGATATTGATAAATTACCTTGTAAAAAATTAAGAGAATTAGAAAAATATGTTAAAGACTGTGAAAAAGAATCAAATAAAGAAAAGAATAGAGAACAAAATGAGATAATACAAAGATTAAAAGATGATTTGAGAAATAATATAAATGAAAAAAATAATGATGTTAAATCTAATCAAGTTTCTAATAATAATACTAATCAAAATTTAGAAAAAAATTTAATGAAAAAAAAAAAAAATGTTTCAGAACCTTCTTCTAGTTCTGAATCAGAAAGTGAAAGTATTTCTAGTTTAGAAAACAATTAGAAATAAATATTAGATTAATTAATTAATCATATATTTTTTATTTATTTTTTTCAAGGGCATTCATCTCAAAATAATAATATTATAATTAATAAATAATAATTTTCTATAAATATATGTTAAAAAGAAATATTTTTTTTTGAAATAAAAAATATAATTCATTTAAAGAAAAGAAAAATAAATATTTCATTTTAATATTTCTTTATTTGTTTATATTTAATTAATAATATTTTTCTTTATTTTTAATATAAAATGTTATAAGATATTTATTATTGAAAAATTGGAAAATTAAAAATGTAAATTGTAAAAGAATTATAAATAATTGATAAAATGTATATCTTAAAAAAATATTATTATAAATTAATTTATTAAGAAATGATTATCTAATATTTCAAATTAAGAAGTTAATGTAAATTTTTTTTTGTTGGTTATTTGATTTTCTATGAAATATAATTAATGAATTTTATTTTTTTGTTAAGTTGAAGTATTTTCATCGATGTTATTACTAATTTATCCATCTTAATTGATTAAATATTTTTATTTTTAATAATTATAACATTATTTCTTTCATCATCATTACAAATATTTTTATTTATTTCATTATCACTTTATTTAGGTAAAATATTTTTAATTTCATTTTATTATTTTTTTTGAAAAAGATATTAATATAATTTATTTGTTTTACCAATATGCAAAAAATATTATAATTATACAAACAATTATTATAATTATTATTAAAATAATTATTTTTTAAAAAGAGAAAATACCATCAAATGGAAATAATTTTAAAAAAAAAAATATTTTATTATACTAATGAAATAAGAGATCCAAATACTTCATTTTTAAATAGACCAATATCAACTATACAAAAAAATATAAGTTCTTATTTTATAATAGTAGGGTTAATAATTTAGTTAAAGGAGAAATTTCTAAGTTATTTGATTATAATAATTCAAAAAATTTTTGAACTTTCGAAATAATTTTTACAAAAACAATGAA
>JAEEGI010023135.1_pt1 | contig 12232 bp, 13 predicted proteins | sample 8958751 | NCBI WGS metagenome assembly JAEEGI01 (sample SAMN16246545, study PRJNA631951) | gut metagenome | biome: gut microbiome; feature: rumen; material: KS-attached | host: Bos | place: Iran: Karaj | collected 2018-10 | reverse complement strand
GCTTTTCTATAAGATTTTCGTATCTTTGCAAATGCATTGGAGATATGAAGATACCCCATAGGAACCAATGCAACAGCACTTTGAAAGAATGAACAATTAGGTTCTGCCCCGTAAAAAGGGGTGGCTAAGAGGGAATCACGTGCAAATCGTGAGCTGTCGCGCAACTGTAAATCACAAGCGAAACTCCTCCGGCGGTATACCATTGGACCGAAACAAGGTCTGAGAAGGTGTCGGAAGGAGCGTGAAAGCCAGGATACCTGCCTTGTTGTTTTGGACAATGCTTTCGCGTCAAAAGACATTGGCTCCACAAGTCATAGTTGACAAAACTTTTCGACTCTTTGACTTTTCGACTCTTTGACTTTTCGACTTTTTGACTTTTCGACTTTCCAACTCTTTCCGACACGAACCGGCATTGCCCCCAAGGTGATGTGGGTTGTGAATGCATGAATGGTTTTTAGGAGATAAGGAGACAGGAGATAAGGAGATAAGACAAATGTTTTGGTCGACCTTTTTTTTAAGTTTACAGTATAAAGTTTACTATAGAAGTCTCGATGTCTTGAAGTCACGAAGTCTCGAGGTCTCGAAGTCTTGATGTCTTGAAGTCTTGAAGTCTCGATGTCTTGAAGTCTTGAAGTCTCGATGTCTTGAAGTCACGAAGTCTCGAGGTCTCGAAGTCTCGATGTCTTGAAGTCACGAAGTCTTGAAGTCTCTGACAAATTAACAAGTTAACAAATTAATATAATGAATTGGAAAGAAGATTACAGAAGAAAGGTGTCGAAGCCCACGGAGGCTATCAAGGACATCCACGACGGGCAGTGTGTGGTGATGGGCCATGCCGCCGCTGCGCCGCGACTGATTCAGCAAACGCTCGCCGACCACTGCGAGGACTACAACGACGTGCTGATATTCCACATGACCACCCTCGGCGACAACCCCTGCTACAAGCCGCAATGCTACGGTCATTTCCGTCATGTGAGCAACTTCCTTTCGGCCAACTCGCGCGAGGTGATTGAAAGGCGCGAGGGCGATTTCTTCCCCGCCTATTTCAAAGATGTGCCTTCGATGATCGGCAACGACATCCCCTGCGATGTGGCCGTGTTCCAGACCACTCCGCCCAATGCCGAGGGCTACTGCTCGCTGGGCGTCAGCTGCGACTACGCCCATGCCGCCATCCGTGCTGCCAAGACGGTCATCATCGAAACCAATGAGCTGATGCCCTTCACCCACGGCGACACGCTGATACATGTGTCGCAGGTGGACCATATCATCCCTTGCGCCTATCGTCTGCAAGAACTCAACCTGCCCGAGCCGGGCGACGTCGAACTGGCCATCGGCCGCAACTGTGCCTCGCTCGTGGCCGACGGCTCCACCCTCCAGCTCGGCATCGGTGCCATCCCCGATGCGGTGCTTCAGGCTCTCACCGACAAGAACGACCTCGGCATCCACTCCGAGATGTTCTCCAACGGAGTGATGGAACTGATGAAGCGCGGCGTCATCAACGGACGTCGCAAGACGCTTCACCGCGACAAGGCTGTGGTGACTTTCATCATGGGTTCGCGCGAGCTGTACGACTTTGTCGACGACAACCCCGAGGTGGAGTTCCACCCGGTGGATTATGTCAACAACCCCTTGGTTATTGCCAAGAACGACCGCATGATCTCCATCAACTCCTGCCTCGAGGTCGACCTGCAGGGACAGGTGGCCAGCGAGACCATCGGCATACGCCAGTACAGCGGCGTCGGCGGTCAGGTCGACTTCATCCGCGGTGCCTCGCTGGCTCGCGAAGGCAAAGCCATCATCGCCATGCGCAGCACTGCCGCCAAAGGCACCATCTCGCGCATCAAACCCTTCCTCCCGCAGGGAGCTGCCGTCAGCACCTCGCGCAACGACGTCGACTATATCGTCACCGAATACGGCATAGCCCGGCTCAAAGGACGCACCCTCCAGCACCGTGCCGAAGACCTCATCCGCATCGCCCATCCCGACTTCCGCCCGATGCTTATCGAGGAGTACGAGCAGCGGTTCAAATGCTCCTGGAAGGCCGAAGATTAATAAAAACAGCAACCGCGTGGGCGGCGTCCATTGTTTTGGGAGCTGTCCACGCGGTATGCGGTAATTTTCATCTTTCAACTTTCAACTTTCAATTTAATCACTTTCGTCGCCAACCACATGGCGAAGAAGGCCACGGGGATTGTCAGCACCAGCACGACAATCAGCACGGGGATGTTGTCTATTACTGGCAGCATCAGCTGGTCATATCCTGCGGGCATCTCCTCGACGGCCGCCGCCAGCGACCCTTCCGTGTCGGTCCACCAGTGGGCCGTGTAGGCGAAAAACGAGAAGGCAAAGGGCACGAAACTCCAACGGACCCCTTTGAGCGAGTCGTAGCCATTGGCCTTGCGGATAATCTCCGCCAGCGCTGTCAGCACCACGATGCCGATGACGAAGGCGATGTCGGCCTCGCCGGCTATCAGGAACAGCACGAGGATAAAGCCGTTGAGGACTGTCGCCGCCCCGAAGCGGGGGAGTAGGGTGCAGGTGTGGAGATAGATGAACGCCGTCAGCAGCGGCAGCAGCGCGCCGACATAGGCGTAGCATGCAGGATGGATGGCACCGCTGGCGGCGCCGAGAATGAACGTGGCCAGATAGGCGACGGCCATCAAGAGAACTTTGAACGCTTTTTTCATAATAATCAGTTGTTTGTTAGTAAATGTGTTGTCAGTAAACAACTGCAAAAATACCGCCCCCGCCAAAACCCCACAATACCCACAAATGATGATTTTCAAAAGCAGGAGCACCACCATCGCTGGAGGTGCGCTGCTTTTCAGTGACCAGTGAAAGTGTTAAGTGCTACCCACTATCCACTCTTCGACTTTTCGACTCTTCGACTCTTCGACTTATCGTCATCGTCATCCGTCATAGTCATAGTCGGCGGCTCGTTCGCCGCTAGGCGATGCGGCCGGCACCGCAATAGATGGTCTTCGAGCATTCGCCGGCGCGTTGGCTCAGCGGGTCGGCCTCCTATTCGTTAAGTGTCAGGTCGCCGCGTTCGATGAGCGTCTTCACCATTTTGTAGATGGTCACATAGCACTCGCCGATGCTGTCGTCGTTACCTTGGGCTTCCACGATCACCTCACCGCTGGCGGGCCGTATCATCACCACCATGGCCAGGGCGTTGTTGTCTGCGGTCTCAACAAACCGCTGAATCTTCTGTTTTTCTTTCTTTCTCATTGTGCTTGTTTTTTAGTTAATACTGTCCGCCTGCGCGGCATTTACCATGTTTAAATTTGCTGCAAAAGTAGCGGCATTTTTTCACCCGTAACCAAAACGTGTCACCTTGTCACTTGTCATTCGTCATTTTCAATTGCTTTCGCTTACCAATTAATAATTAAGGAATTATATATTATTTCCATTAATAAAAACAAACAAAGCCACCCCTTGATAATGAAAAATGACGAATGACAGATGACAAGCCCCCCATAATTAATCGTTTTTTGCATCCAACATTTTTTATAACCCCCAAAAACAATTAATTATGAACATGTTACCACCGTCGCCCGACATCTGCCGGATTCGGGCCAAAGAGTATTGCCGCAGGCATTACCATTGTGAAATCACCGAATTGAAGCCTTTGGACCGGGCTTGCGCCGCCTACGTGCTGGGCGTGAAATGCGGCATCCGGCCGCAGGAAGAGCTGGCCGCCTTCCTCGGGATAAGCCTCTCCACCCTCCGCAGGGACGTCCAATCCCACCAGTTTTTGAACGCACAATTCGAAAACGTCCACAAGAAGACCGATGCCTTTTATAGATATATATTGTATAATGGTATCTATACTCGCTCACCCTATGAGAGTTGCAAGTAAAAATTGACACGTTTTTTACCGCGCTCGCTTTTGTGTCGTACTTTTGCATCCGAAAACCAAAACGAACCATCATGACAAAAAAACGACAACACTATGCACCTACGCGCTCCTTACACGCCCCTTACTCTCTCCTGCCTTTCTCCAGGGGTTTCACGGAGAGAACCTGGAGAGAACCTAGAGAGAACCAGGAGAAAACCTGGAACAGACCTGGAACAGACCTGGAACGGAGCTAGAACAGACCTAGAACGACCCTAGAGCAGACCTAATGAGCGGGTAGCTGGTAGCAATTTTAAAGTGGGTAGTGGATAGTGGGTAGCAGGTAGGAGTTGAAAGGTGAAAATTGAAAATTGAGAATTTCTTCTAGATTTGCGCGTGCTATGGCGTCGGCTTGGTCGACACGCGCCGGGATTTCCAGGATGAAGCTGACCGGAGGAGAAAGAGAGAAAAGATTTACAAGATTTCCAGGATTGCGCGCAGCGGGAGGAATTGAGAATCGAGAATTGAAAGGTAAAGTTTACAGTTTACGGTTTACAGTTTAAAAATTAAATAAAACCAAATAAATATGAACGGGAAAGGGAGTGAAAAGGAGTGAAAGGACAATACCAATGCTAGCAACGTGGTCGACCAAAACATTTGTCTTTAACTTCTCTAACTTCTTTAACTTCTTTAACTCCCCAAAAAAAATCAAACATCAATCATTAACCATTAAACATTATCAACTATGGCAAAAACCTACATGGGCCCCAACGGGGGCTGGATCAAAAAGTTCGGTTCGTCCGTAGGATTCCGCTGGAAAGGCATTGATGTCATCCGCGCCTACGTCAAGTACGTGACCAACCCCGACACCGACGCTCAGAAACTCGAGCGCGAGAAATTCTCCATGGCCGGCAGACTGGCCGGCAGCTTCAACCAGGTGTGCAACCTGACCATGCGCCGCTTCGCGACGGCCAAGAAGACCACTCCTGCCGGCCAATTCGTCAAGCAGGCCCTTGCCGGCGCCATCAGCGGCACCCTCGGCAACGTCGAAGTGGATTACGAGCAACTGTCCGTCACCGCCCCCGATGCCGGCCTCACTCGCGTAGCCTTGGGCGAGGTCGACTTCGGCACGCCGCTGACCGTCTCGGTCGCCATCGACGACGCCTATACGGACACCCGCTTCAACAGTCCCGACGACAAGGTCTACCTTGTGGTCTACAGCAAGACCGACGGCACGGTGATTGCCAGCGACGGCACCGCCAAGCGCACGAGCGAGAACGTGAGTGTGCGTGTTCCCGGCTACTGGCAGGGTCATTTTGTGGAGGTCTACGCCTTCGTCGATGCCGACGCCCTCTCGCAGCGTGCCGGCATGACCAGCCCCACCCTCTATTGCGGCAGCGGACGCATCGCCTAGCAGCCACTAATCCCATCCATAACCAAGGAGAGAGCCCGTCAGGATGGCGGGCTCTTTTATTCTAAACTTAGATTATGTCACCTTAGTGGTTCACTTCAGCACCAGACCACCGTCATACCAACTAACCTGTCATTAACTCATGGTCTATATATATCGCACCATGATGTGCTTGCCGAGCTTGATGAGGCAAGTACCCAAATCCGGTTCCATCGTCGCGTTGCTCATTGTATTTAATTTCATTCTGCGGTATTCGCCACCCCTTACGGGGGTCATTGCCGGTGAAAACGAAGGGGTAAAAACACGCAGAGATTATGTGGTTGTGAGGGTGAGTATTATGTGCTTGTGAGGTCAAATACTATTTTTTAATAAATGTCTGTTATTCATATAGATGTACAACAAACGACTTGGTGGATGTTTTCGTTACCATGCTATTGCCCACCAACATACCCGAGACAACTCTCGTGATACTGCAAACCCTTTTACGTAACCGTGCTTCCAAGGGTCTAACAGCACGGGACGAGCTTCTCGTGCAGCCTTGTCTCGGTTTTTCCAAAAGTTACCCTTGCCTGCCTCTAAAACATAAATAACAAGGTCCTGCGGAACGACTTCTCTTTCGACCACGAACTGCCTATCGCCGATAACAATAGTATCTATAGTTTCTCCCAGCGAAAAATACGAGTACCGCATATTTGCAATAGGAATCTGGATGGAATCTTTCATGGGGTTGAGATATGATTCCGCATGTCTCATATAGGGTACATCTATTGTGAACAACGAATCGTTATAATTCATTTTCACAACAAATTCTTCTTTTTCAATACTATCTAATGTGTAGGCAGATACATTTGTTGAAAAATATGCACAACACCTAAATATGCTTTCTACAGAATCATCCCACGAGGAAGAGTAGAATGATCCCCAATTATTGCCATTAGCAGCATCGGAAGGGAAAAAGTCTATAATGTTCTTATCGTACATTAAACTCATTTCTTTGATAAATTGCTCTTTGGATGGGTCATGTGATATACTGTTACGGAGACTGCAACCTAAACATAGTATTGCAAATAAACAAACAGTTATCATGTGGTTTTTCTTCTTCATCTTGCAAGTATTCTGTCAATTAATACATTGCCCCCACGATAGTTGCTTATATTTCCCATATTGTTTTTATCTACATAATCGTGATGGCCTCCATGAACGATTTCTAATCCGGAAAAGATTACGCCAAGAACTTTAACGAATGTACTCGATTCGGAATAACGAATTGTTTGTCGATTTGCATATGGCATACTATTTTTGAAAGGATCGTATTTGCCATATTCAGTTTTGCCCACAATTGAACGCCCAGATTCCCGATAGGAATCTGGAATATATGCGATTTTCTCGGCATACTCATATTCATTTCCATAGGTAAGGTGAAAAGTATGGTCTTGCAGTCCCGACATGTCTTGTGTATAGGTGTCGTTGTATGTAATAACTTGAGTGGGGACTTGTTGGTATCCCACAGATTTCATAACAGACTTTGCCTTGTCACCATCTAATGACAATTCCATATCAAAACTATTTGTCCACTCATTATAATTCATTTTTCCATTGTTTCTTCTAACGATATCCCAATCTGAATTATGAAGGCCATCCGTTGAGAACATTCCATTTGCGCCCAAGTGTTTCCACCCCTCACCCTTCATTGCGCCTGTTCCCGCTGCATCTGCCCCTTTGACTTTGCTATTATAGTAAATACTACCTGTTAATTCATTCTGATACCAATCATTTCCATCTGGGTCAATCAGCTTCACGGGGTTCCAAGCACAGTAGGCATAAGGGCTAATAGATGGGTACTTGTCCGCCATTGGGTCGACGCTGAGCCACATGGTCATCAATTCGTGATCCATGTACCTCGCACCGAAGTAGCCATACCCCGTTTCCTCATCGCGTTCTTTCCCGGTGAAAGTGAAGCGTTCGCTGTAGGTTGCGCCCGCATGGCGTTGATCGACATATGGCTCGCCGTAGGGCAGGTACTGCAGGTGCTGAATCGGAATGCCGATGCTGTCAGTAATCCAGCTGGCAGAACCCAAGTGCTTGCTTCGCACGCTTTGCTTCATCTCGGCATAACTCAAGCAAGTTTGGCTCTGCGCTCGACTTCCGCAAAGGTCGCCATGGTAGAATGTGTGTACCCTTGCCATAAAGTGGTTAGTAAAGAAAACCGAAGGCCCACAAGGGGATTTTACATAGTTTAGCCTCACGACCGGACGGAAGCAACATCCCGGCAATGCCGGTTGCGCTGTCAATATCGTCTGCCACCACATAGGCACGCTCTTCATTTTTTACCTGTCCGAAACCTTTGTCACGTCCTCCCACCTCCATCACCATTTCGCCATCCACTCGGAAGTCGCCGGTTTTCAACCCGCCGTACTCTACCCGATGCCCCGTCGATGCCAGCTGGTTGCAAAAGAATGTTTCGCGCACGGTGCCAATTTCTGGTTCTCGGTCAGAAATAGTGTAAAGCAGGTTGCTGTTGTCAAGCAGAATCTTGTCAGGCTTTTGCAAGTCGCCTACGCTGTCGATGTTAGTGAAAAGACGCCTTATAAGCGCGGCTTCCTCCAGGTAATAGAGGTATTTCAACGAGGTTGTACGCTGGATACCGATATTTTTCGACAATTTGGCAATGTCAACCTCATAAGGCACCATTTGCGACAACACCTTTAGTAGCGCTTTTATCTTGCGGACATTGCCCACCTCCAAGCCGCGGAATTGAGTCAGCTCGCTGTCGATAATATAGTTCACGACCGATTCGAGGCGACTTTGGTAGGCATTCCTGCTCTCAAAATAGAAGGGGTAGTAGCCATACTTCAAGTAGCGTTTGAAATGCTCCAGTGGATGACAGCGTTTCTTTACCTCGTTGCAGTAAGCATTGGGCGCTTCAAGCAGTTCCTCTAGCGAGATTGGCTCGATTTCTATTCCACAATCCATATATAGGAATTCACGCATGGAGAGGCCTGGCATCACATATTCCACCTTGCGACGAGAGAGGTCTGTTTGACCGTCATTAATCTGCAACAATGACGATCCACTTAACACCAAATGCAAATCTTTGTGCAAATCATATATTTCTTTCACCTCTCGGCTCCAATTCTCATATTTATGCACCTCGTCAATGAAAAGATGGCGTCCACCAATACGGTAGAAACGTTCGGCGGTGTCCAGCAAGGTGTGGTTGGCAAAATAGGATGAGTCGGCTGAACAATAGAGCACGTGTCGGTCGTCGGGCGAGAAATGCATCTTGATATACTGCTGCATAAGCGTGGATTTTCCCACACCCTTGGGACCCTTGATGATGACCAGCTGCAATGACCAGTCGATTTGCTCCGAGAAACGTCGCACATAATTCATCGGCGTGGTGGACAGATACTCGTCGTGACGCTCAAAAAGCTTATCCATAACGATTTGTGTATTATTGTGCCAGTATTTTTGTTTGCAAATATACGTGTTTTTTGTAAAATGCACAGAAATAAGTAAAATGTTTTTTGCTAAAAACACAATTGCGCCAAAAGTGTATTTTGCAAAATACACGCCAGGGTGTCTCCGTAGGCCTCGAGGTGGTTGCACATGAGGCGGTAGGTATCTTTGGTTTTAGGTTTGATATCGGCAGAAGAGGCGAAAGATTTGGCGTATTGCAGCAGGCCGATGGTAGGTTTCTCCTCGGCTTGCCCGTTGCCGAGGCTGGCGGAGTATTGGTAATGAGCGTTGGTGGGAAAACCGTCAGAAGTCAGGGAAATACTGAGTTGCCCTGTGGCCGTATATTGGATGGAGACCACAGAAAACCGGAAGTCGGAGTCAATCTTAATATTCATTGTGTCAATTATTTATACTACATATTATTTTCAGAAACGAGAATAAATATACAAAAATTTGTCTAATTAAAAGAAGATTAGTATTTTTGCAGCGAAGAAAGACAGCCCAAATGCCGCAGAAATACACCCTATCATCATCTGGAAAAAATACCATATCAAATGATGGTATTATGAGGGAGAATATTGTTACCTTTTCTCCAAAAAGTGGACTTGGGCCAATCTTTATAAACAACTATAATCAAAGTTGTTCCATTAATTTTCCGTGCTGTTCTTTCACCGGGAAAGAACGCGATGAGGAAACGGGGTATGGCTACTTCGGTGCGAGGTACATGGATCACGAGCTGATGACGATGTGGCTGAGTGTCGACCCAATGGCAGACAAATATCCCTCTATTAGCCCGTATGCCTATTGCGCTTGGAATCCGGTGAAGTTGGTGGATCCTGATGGAAGAGAGATAAACCCTGTTTATACTAGAGAAGGGGATTATCTAGGGAAAACAAAAGAGGGATTTACAGGAGATCCGCTAATCATGAATAAAAGTGATTATGAAATAATGATGGACATATCTGGTAAAAAAGACATCTCCGAGTTGAGTGTGGATGATGTGAAAGAAAGGGGAGGCACAACTTTCGACGATGCCGCAAAAAGAGGCGCAATAAATGGAGACGCTCAAGAAAAAATTGTTAAAAACATAATATCACATTATAAAGACCCAAATCTATCCGGTTATGATGCTTCAATAGTAGCCAATCTGATAAAATATGACCACACTGGAAAAGAACTTGCAAAAACGGAAAATTATGCTGCATTTGGAGTCAATCGAATTGTTTTTAAACGCAATAATCCTATTTATGAGTTTACTGTTGAAAATATGATCTCCACTATAGTGTATCATGAATGGAAGGGGCATATGATTGAAAAATGGGGGAATGATAATAATTTTGCGACAAAGAGTCAAGGAGGAACCCATTATAAGTGCTATGAATCGGTTATAAACTCTCCAATTTTTAATAAAACAACTGAAGCTTACCAGCAAGCCATGCGTGATGTATTAAATGATTTGTTAAAATGAAATTCAAGTTTTTATTATTATTTTTAGTTTTTCTTATAGGAAAAACCTATGCCCAAAATACTGTTCTCCCCTCTGGTGAACATATTGATAGTATATGTGTCAATTTTAAATCCCTTAGTGAGTTTCTGGATGTAAATATTTTAATTAACGATGACAGGGTTTTAATCACGTCAGATTGGGGGGGTGATAAAAAAATAATATATAAGACTTATGATTATGATACAATTGATTACCTGTTTAGTCGCATTAATATAATTGTGAGCAATCCTCCCATTTCTGATCCATCTATCGTTATAAATGATTGCTGTCATGGTATAACAATTTCAATATATGAGCATGGAAAAGTATGGAAGAATACTTACGTTCATTATCCCGAGACATATTTCCCTTTTGCATATGCGGAGTTATATAGTTTTATTCGACAAATTCTTGCAAAATATTGGAAGAAGGAGTGATGCAAAGGAAGTGTAGATTGAACAAGGGGCGACATGTACTTCTCACCACAGAAAAAAGAAGTGAATAATTGAGCCATAAATTCCATAAAACCGACCTGCCAAACCGCACAAAAACCATGCGGTTTTACCCCTTTGTTTTCACCGGCAATGACCCCCGCTGAAACCCCACAATACCTAGAAATGATTATTTTGCTGCCAAAAAAACTTCCCGCTACACAATATGTTTGCCATAAGTGCGTTAAATCGAAGAGGTGTTAAGTGCTTAAAACCCGTTGTGAGATAAAGATTACTAACTTTTAAACTGTTATACTCATGAAACGATTGTTCTTTTTGTTGATGTCCTTCGCTGCACTGTCGTTTGTCGCATGCGAAGATGAACCAGTCACACCTTCCGGTGATGGAAACAATCCCGGCACTACTACTGCCGACGCAACCCCCTATCTGGGCGAGTATCTGATGACACGTACCGCTGACCTGTCAATCTCAATCGGAACGGTATTGTCCTTTCCTATCGACCGCGACTTTGACGTTGAGCGGGTCACGGTGAGGACTGATCCCACACGCGACGGAGGCGTCGTGATGACCAGCACGGACGGTATGTATCTTCGCGGCACCGTGATGGCGGATGGCCTCCACCTACAGAACGACACCATCGGCTTCGCTATCGACACCCTTGGAGTGAACGCTTCGTTGCAGATGATTGCCTCACACCCCGTCATTGCACAGCCGGTAGACGGAGTCCTGGACTGGACGAGCACCGTCTCGGGCACCCCGACGGTGACCCTGCCGGTCATCGGGCAGGTTTCCTGCACCATCTCGGGCGACATGCACTACCATTCGGTGCTGCAGCAATAGTCTTTGGACCAGATGAAAACACAACGAAACGGGGAGGATTTCTGCCTCCCCGTTTTTGTAGTTATACGAAATATAGTGCCGGTGTAAGTGATTTATTTTTACTGTTATTAAAATAATATTCGTATCTTTGGCTTCGCCGACGTTACTTCATTTCGGATATGTCAAAATAAATTTTGCCATATCGCTCAACTTTGACTTCGTCTTAATTATGGCACCTCGGAAAAGAAAAAGGTTTTCTTTTCTCTCAGTTTGGAAAATTTTCGTAACTTTGCACTTTCTTTTTGCCGGTCTTTCGATGCCCGACGATGGAGATAGTAGTTTGAAAATTAAGAATTAAGAATTAAGAATAAAAAATTAAAAAGAGACATTTTTAGGCTGTGGGGACGGTCCTCACGGCTGCGGAAATAGATAAAAACAATAAAAACACAATGAACGAACACATTATCACTAAGCGTTTCGACCTCGGCGACGGCCGTATGATCGAAATTGAGACCGGCAAGCTGGCCAAACAAGCCGACGGCGCTGCCGTGGTCCGCATGAACGACACGATGCTTCTGGCCACCGTCTGCTCGAAGAAAGAGGTGGGCGAGAACGTCGACTTCATGCCCCTCACCGTTGACTATCAGGAAAAATACGCCGCCATGGGTCGCTTCCCCGGCGGTTTCTTCAAGCGCGAGGCCCGTCCCTCGGAGCATGAGATCCTCATCGCCCGTCTGGTCGACCGTGCCCTGCGTCCTCTCTTCCCC
>JAEEGI010023126.1_pt1 | contig 12235 bp, 7 predicted proteins | sample 8958751 | NCBI WGS metagenome assembly JAEEGI01 (sample SAMN16246545, study PRJNA631951) | gut metagenome | biome: gut microbiome; feature: rumen; material: KS-attached | host: Bos | place: Iran: Karaj | collected 2018-10 | reverse complement strand
GGCTTTCACAGCATCTGCGTGCCCGATCTTGCCGATCCGACGCCGCGGCTCGACTTTGCGCCCGATGCGGTTCTGAAAACGCTCGACGAGGCGATCCCGCTGCTTTGCCGCGTGAAATAATAGCTCAATATCCCTTTGCTGGATCGATAATCGAACCGTCGACGGCGTTGATGATCAGCACCGCCTGATACGTTTCCGTAGCGCCGTATTCCTCTAAAAGCGGCAGCTGCGCATGCTTCGTTTGCGCGTAGAACACCCAGACCGGCACCAGCAGTCCGCGCTCGATGCTGTCCTTCTCGCGGATGCGCCAGAGACCGAGCTCCACGCGATCGATCTTCTTTTCGAACATCCAGTCCGTGTTCGTGCCCAAATAGTCCTTTGTCTCGTTTTCGTACCGGATCGGGAACATCTTCTTCATGACCTGCTGAATCTTTTTGAACGGCAGCAGGTTCGATTCCTCGACCACAACATCCCCGACCGCAAGCGGCGACCGAAACTGCACGCAGTACACGCCGCCGTCGTTGACGTCGATGTACAGTTCTTCATAATCCCAGCGTTCCGCATATTCCGCGTCTTCCTCGTCCGTATCGAATCTGCCTTCCTTCAGATTGCCGGTCATCAGGATCGTGATATCCCGACAGACATGCTCGCAGACGATGCGGTACGCATAGACGGTGCCTTCGTAGTTCCTGATCAAAAAGACGTGCCGCGCCGCATAGTCATCCGCAGCGCCCGTATCGATGAGCAGCTGTTCGGCAAACGCCATCGCCTCCTTCGGCGCGATCGTGAGGCTGTTGTCAACCGTCTCGGGGCGCGGATCGTCGACGCCGAGCTTTCTGTCCCACACATAGCACGGCGCCTGCGGCTCGTTGTTCTTGATAAAGGTCAGCTGCGCGCTGTTCTTGACCTCCGTCGTCGCGGTTCCGGTCTCGTTTCCCAGCTCGTCGTACAGCGGAACCGTGACCGGCGTCTTGTTGTCGCGGTTGTTGAACACCGAAAACCGATAGCCCGTCTCCGCCGATTCGGCATACAGCAGCGTGCGCGACCATAGCACCTGCCCCTTGTCGTTGACCTGCGTCTGCTTTTGCAGCGTGCCGTCCGAACGAACGCCGCTGTTCGCCTCCGGCGCTTCGCGATACCGTTCCCAGAGCGCCGCGATCCGCCGTTCGACGTCCGCGCGGTCCTTGTAGCCGTAGTTTTCCGGATTGCCCTCCGCAATCTGCATCAGCCAGTTGATGCGTTCCAATATGGTTTCTTTGGTCTCCTCCTGCACAACGACGGTCATCGGCACGTCGCCGACCAGCGCGTTCCAGAACGCCGTAACGGTGTTTTGGTCGAAGTTTTCGGGAAACGCGCGCACGATCGGCAGCTCGCCGTCCGGCACGATCACCTCCGCGTCGACGTCGATCGAGAGAAACCCCTTGCGATAGGAATAGGTCAGCCGCTCCGGCACGCCGAGGCGCTCTCTGACGGACAGCGCGCGCTGTTCCGGCGGAATCTCCGCCTTTGCCTTTTCGATCATGCCGGTCTGATCCTTGCCGACCACGACCGGTTCTTCGGGCGTCGGCTGACACGCGGCAAGCAGCAGCAACGCCGCAAACAGGATGAGAATGGTACGCCGTTTCACGTTTCGGATTTCCTTTCTGTTTTCTGCTTCCAGTATAGCATGAACGGCGGCGGAACCGCTGTAACGAAACTGTAATCAATTTGTAACGAAGCGATCGCGCATTCGACCGGATTCGATTTTTATCGTATATATTGCCGTGTTTGCTTGAATTTTAAGAGGCGCTGTGCTATGATAAGAGTGATATTTCGGTACGGAGGAATCTCAAAAATGAAAATCGCGATCATCGGCGGGACCAACATCGAGACGCTTCCTATGCGCTATCGGGAGCAGGCCGTTTCCACGCCTTACGGCGACGTCGTCGTCTTCAAGGGCAAGCTCAAAGAGGGCAACGAGGTGATCTTTCTCTCACGGCACGGCGTTCTGTATGCCAACGATCCGGGCTACATCAACTATCGCGCCAACATCTTCGCGCTGCATCAGATCGGCGTCACGCACGTCATCGGCGTCACTTCGGTCGGCGCGTGCGACTATGCGCTGCAGCTCGGCGAGTATTGCCTCATCAACGATTTTCTCGATTTCACCAAGATGCGCTACGCCTCGTTCGAACGCGAACACCGCAAGGACCTGCACACCGGCATGGACAACGTGTTCAGCAGCGCGCTGAACGACACGCTCGAGGAGCTGATCCTGCAGCACGGCTTCCCGTATTCCGGTCGCGTCGTGTACGCCTGCATGGAGGGCCCGCGCTTTGAGACCGCGGCGGAAACCCGCGCGATGCGCATGCTCGGCGGACAGGTCGTCGGACAGACGATCATTCCGGAAGCGCCGCTGTGCCGTGACCTCGGCATGGAATACGCCGCGCTTGGGCTGATCACCAACTACTGCACCGGCATGACCGGCGTCGTCAATGACGTGCTGATCGAGCATGTCATGGACCAGAACCGCGCGGACATCTTCGAGCTCTGCTTCGACCTGATCCGCAGAATGACGACCTATTCGGAATAACGACTTTCGCAGAATGACGACTTTCGCGGAATAAACGCTTCGCTTCAGCCGGTTGAAATCTCCTTTCAGCCGGCTGTTTTTTTTGCGCGCAAAGCGATGCTTTACAACCCTCCCGTCAGCCTGACGGCTGCCACCCGATGGTCTCACATGGTCGCAGCGCGATGCACTACAACCCCTCAGGCTCGCTTCGCGATCCAGCTCCCCTTGCACAGGGGAGCCTTACCTATACGCAAACCAAAAGCCTCCCTTTTGCTTAACTCTGCCGAAGAAAAAAGCCTTCCCCTCGAGGGGGCACGGAGCCGAGCGCCCGCTGTGCGGGATGAAGCGAGGCGGAAGCGCGGGTCGAACAGGGAGCAGAAGAAAGTATGGTACGCGCGGGAAGCGTGCGATCTTCCGCTGTAACGAAGCGAAGCGGAGTGGATGGTACGCGCGGGAAGCGCGCGATCTTCCGCTGTAACGAAGCGAAGCGGAGTGGTATACGACGCGCTGCGACCATGTGAGACCATTCAGGTGGCGCCGAAGGCGTCGGATGAGGTGTTCCGTGGAAACGGAATGATCCGCAAAAGCTGACGCTTTTTGCGTGTCCACCTCATCACCGCTTCGCGGAGCTTTCCCTCAAGGGGAAGCCTTGCTCGTGCGTAAACCAAAAGGCTCCCCTGTGGATGGTACGCGCGGGAAGCGCGCGATCTACCGCAGCAACGAAGCGAAGCGGAGTGTTAAAAGGGGAGCTGTCGAGGTTTACCGAGACTGAGGGGTTGTTGAGTTCGCCGCAGCATCCCCCTTTACAGGATTCTGATTGCTTGCGCTTTGCCGTCGAGGGTATAGCGGACGGTGATGCCGTCGTCCGCGTCGACCGTGACATCGGCCGCATTTTCGAACAGCTCGCGGACATGCGCAAACCGCGCTTTCTGCTCGTCGGTGTAGGTGTTGAGCGCATCGGAGGTCAGCAAAAAGCCGCCCAGCAGCGCGTTTGCGGTGAAAAGCTTCTCCTTCTCCTCATCCGTCAGCTTGCAGTTCTGCTCGCGCAGGAAGAACACGTCGGGATCGTTCAAAAAAGCGCGTCCGTTGAGCTGGCGGCGGTAGATCGTATCCTCGATCGACTGCTTGGTGGAGACGCGCTCGCGGTGCGTGATCTGCATCAGCTTCGTGTCGTTCCAGTCGAGCCCGACGTCGCAGCCGACGCGGCAGTATTCGACCTTGCCGAACGCGGGCCACAGCGGCACGCCGCAGCCGAGGATCATCTTGCCCTTGCAGGCGTCGCGCAGCAGATCGATTGCGCGGATCATGCGCGCCGCTCTCGATTCGGTTTCGGTGCCGAACGGCGCCGCGCCGTAGAGGAAGTCGAGCTTCACAAGGTCGAACCCCCACTCGTGCAGCACGCGATCGAGAACCTTACGAACATACGCCGCGACCTCGGGATTGTCGATGTCCAGCGACCAGAAGCCGCCCCAGTTCGAACCGTCCGACCACGGCTTGCCGTCGTGCATAAGAAGCCAGTCCGGATGCTCGGCGACAAGCTTGGAGCCCTTTTGCGCGACAAACGGCGCAAGCCACAGCCCCGCAAGGAAGCCCGCCTCGTGGATCGCGTCCGCAGACGCCTTCAGCCCGTTCGGGAACTTTTTCGGATCGGTTTCGAGCCAGTCGCCGACAAACGCCTCCCAGCCGTCGTCGATCTGGAAGAGATCGCCCTCTTTCAAGAGCGCCTTTGCGCCGATCAGATCGTCGGTGATCGTCGCGTCGTTGATGTCCTGATAGCGGTTGTACCAGCTCGAATAGCCGAACAGCTTTTTGCCGGTCAGCGGGCGCACGCCCATCTCATTGAACCAGCCGTCAAAGACCTCCTGTTCCGTGCCCTCGGCGATATAGAGGTCGAACGCGTGGAACGCGCCGTTGACGCGCATGCCCTTGCAGTCGCGCTCGATCAAAAGCTCGCCCTTGTTCGCGTCGTAGCGGAACAGCGTATAGCCCGGCGTTTCGTCGAGCGAGCCGAACAGCAGAAACCGCTTGCCGTCGCGGAAGTAGCACCAGGACTCGCCGTGCGTGACGCCCTTTTTGTAGGGGTAGTCCACGAAATGATAGTCGCCGTAGCGGTTGAGCCCGTACGCCCCGCGCAAAAAGCACGGCAGATGCTTGAGCCCTCTCGTGCGGCCGGTCTTGTCGTACTCCGGACTGTAGGTCCAGTTCTGATAGCCGTTCATGAAGATGCGCGTCGCATCCGAAACGGGCAGCCTGACCGTCGCTCGAACGGACGCAAGCACCGCGTTCTGCAGCGGTTCGATGATGCGGACGACGCCGTTTGCCTCCGCCTTGCCGGAAATGCGCGCGCCGCTTGCCGTCCGGATCGAATACTCTAAAATGCGTTCCATGCGTTATTCCTCCGTGATCGTGAATTCTATCGTGACCGGAGCCGTCTGCTCCGTGCGGATCGTGAGTGTGCCCGTGCCGCCGTGTCCGACGGTCCTGAGGTACGTGCCGGTCATGCCGCCCTCGGCGGTCGCGGCGTCGGGACCGATCAGCTCCAGATCGCCCGCAACGGCAAAGCGGACCGGCAGCTGCGCGTACGGCGCGAGGTTGCCGTATTCGTCGAGGATGCGCACGCGCACCGCCGCGGCGTCGTAGCCCTCGCCCTCTTTGAGCGCTGTGCTGCTGACCTTGACCTCCGTATGCAGCTTCTTCGACGGACGGCAGAGCACGGACGCAACGACCTCGTCGCCTTTCAGCGCGTCAAAGCGCCACCCGCTGACCGTGCCGCCCCAGTTGCCGACGTACTTGCCGTAGAGCTCCTCGCCGTCGGCGTAGGTCAGGTGATACTTCTTCATCGCGTAGAGCATGCGCAGCTTGTCCTTCAAAGGCATGTGATCGACGCCGTGCTGCGCCGCGGAGAGCAGCGAATCGTGCAACAGCTCCGCCTTTTTGCCGGAAAAGCCCTCCTCGCTGATCAAAAGCTGCCCGATGAGATCGTCGATCAGAAACGGCGGGTGCCTGAGGCCTTTCCAGTCCATGGGCTGAAAGATTTTGACCAGCTTATCGTTCTTGTACAGCGCAATGCGGTCGGCGTTCGAGAACGCGTAGATCTTGCCGATCTCGCCCGCGGGATAGTCGCCGATGCACATCGGCGAACCGAGCTCCAGCACCGGCGTTTCGTCGCCCTGGCTCGCGTACGCGGCGGCGGCCAGCTTCGGATTGCGGAACGCGTCCATGACGCCGTGGTAGCAGACGCGGTCGCCCGAGCCGAAGTCCTTGTGCGTTGCGTAGTCGAACATGCACCAGCCGAAGCACCCCGCGTGTTCGCCGCTTGCCATCGCCGCGTCGAGGGTGCGTGCGTGGCGCAGCGCGTGCATCTGCCGCTTGCTCCACGGATCAAAGGACTTCGTCGGGAACATATGTCCCGAATGCTCGGAGATCAGGTACCCGCGGCTCAGATCCGGCACGACCTCCGCCTTTTTGCGGACCGGCGCGTCGTAATCGAACGGCTTGAAATCGTTGTAGGCGTAGACGTCCTCCAAAAAGCTGCTCTTCTGTAGGTAGCGCACGCCGGAGGTCTGCCGCGACGGATCGAGAAAATGCGCAAGCGCGTTCGTCTCGGTGTAGAGCTTGTCGTTGTCGCGGCTCTCGTTGATGCGCACGCCCCACAGCACGATCGACGGATGATTGCGGTACTGCAGGACCATCTCGCGCACGTTGTCGATCGCCTGCTTCTGCCAGGTTTCGTCGCCGATGTGCTGCCAGCCGGGGATCTCGGTGAACACGAAAAGTCCGAGCTCGTCGCAGGCGTCGATAAAGCTTTGACTTTGCGGATAGTGCGAGGTGCGCACGGCATTGCAGCAGAGCTCCTCCTTGAGGATGCGCGCGTCCTCGCTCTGCAGGGACGCGGGCGCCGCGTAGCCGAGATACGGATACGCCTGATGCCGGTCGAGCCCGCGCAAAAACGTGCGTTTGCCGTTGAGATAGAATCCGTCGGCGCGAAACTCCGCGGTGCGGAAGCCGAAGCGGGTGCGGACCGTGTCCTGCGGCCGCATGTCCGCGTCCAGAAGCGTCGTTTCGAGCGTGTACAGGTTCGGTTCTTCGTCGGTCCACGGCCGTACGCCGTCCGCATGCAGCGAAGCGCGGCAGACGACGAGCCCCTCCGGCGCTTCGACCTTGGTTTCCGAGGCGGCATGCACGGTTTCGGCGACGCACACGCCGTCGCGATCGAAGATGCGGTGGCGCACCGGCGCGTCGGATGCGCCGGAAAACGTCGTCTGCACCTTTGCGGTATGCAGGTCCGGCGTCTCCACGAACACGTCCGCGATGCAGAGCGGATTGCGCACGTCAAGCCACACGTCGCGGTACAGCCCCGCGTAGGTCAGGTAGTCGATGACGTAGCCGAACGGCGGGATCGCGGGGTTCTCGGTCGAGTCGAGCCGCACCGCCAAAAGATCGGTCCCGTCGAGGCGCACCGCGTTTGTGATCTCCGTGCGAAACGCGGTGTAGCCGGTGCTGTGCGTCAAAAGCGCCTTGCCGTTCACGTAGACCGTCGCGATGTGCGCCGCGCCGTCGAACTGCAGAAAGAGGCGCTTGCCCCGCATGGAACGGTCGAGCGGCAGCATCCTGCGATAGCCGTACACGCCCTCGTAGTCCTCCGGTCCCGCATAGTGCTGCGGGATCGTGCGCGGATTGTGCGGCAGCCGCACCGGCTCGGCAACGCCCTCGCCGTACTGAAATCCCTCCTGCCACACGGGCGTAAACGCCCAGTCGTTCGCCAGTTTTCGCATCGTTCAACCCTCCCTGTGTATTCGGTTTATTTTACCATGAATCCGTACCCGAAACAAGTGCGGACAACAAAAAAGCGCGTATTTGCAGCTGATTCGCCGCGCTGTTCCGACAGGTCCTCCCTGCGCCGCTCCCCCATTGTCTTTCTGCGTGCCGGGATGCATGCAACGCAAGGTGAAATGCATTTTCTTCCTGTCATTCTGAGGAGCGATGGCGACGCGCGGGAAGCGCGCGACGGCACCTATGTAACGAAGCGCAGCGCAGTGGATGGCGACGAAGAATCCCGGAACGCTGTTGTGCTTTTCCGTTCTGAGATCCTTCGGCAAAGCCTCAGGATGACAGGTGCTGTTGTGCTTTTCCGTTCCGAGATCCTTCACTTCGTTCAGGATGACAAGCGCGGGGTTGCATTGTGTCTGCGGACAACAAAAAAGCGGACGGAAAACCGTTTCCTGCAGAGACCGGCAAGAATGTTGTCAGAAGCCGCGTTTTCTTCATGAGCTATACCGGCGTATGCGAAATGGAGAAAACGACGGCTAATTTGCGGCGAACCAAAAAAGGAGAAAGGGCGTTACCGCCCTTTCTTCCTGCAGATATTCATTGTTACCGTTTCGCCGCAAATGGTCTGGCGGCATTATGGACGGTCTCTTATTCGCCGTAGATCAGGTTCTTTTCCGTCTCCGGATCGAAGAAGTGCATGACCTTGCCTTCGAAGGTGATGAAGAGCTTCGCGCCGTTGACGAGGCCTTCGCGCTGTTCGGGCGTGAGGTCGATGGTCGGGACGCGGACGATCCAGCGGGTGCCGTCCTCGCTGAATACGTGCAGATGCAGCTCGCTGCCCATCATTTCGTTGACTTCCAACGTGCAGGCGATTGCGCCCGGATCGTTCTCGTTCGCGAGGACGATGTGCTCCGGACGGACGCCGAGTACGATCTCGCCGCTCTCAACGCCCTTCTGCGCAAGCAGGTTGCTCTTTTCGCCGGTGACTTCGATCTTCGCGCCGCAGGGTGTGACAAAGTACTTGCCGCCCTCCTTGACGAGGTTCGTCTTGAGGATGTTCATCTTCGGTGCGCCGATGAATTCCGCGACAAACAGGTTGTGCGGCATCTCGAACACCTCGGTCGGCGTGCCGACCTGCATGATGTAGCCGTCCTTCATGATGACGATACGATCGCCCAGCGTCATTGCCTCGGTCTGGTCGTGCGTGACGTAGATGAACGTGGTATCGAGCTTCTGACGGAGCAGGATGATCTCGGCGCGCATCTGGTTACGAAGCTTTGCGTCGAGGTTCGAAAGCGGTTCGTCCATCAGGAACACCTTGGAGTCGCGGACCATTGCACGGCCGATTGCGACACGCTGACGCTGACCGCCGGACAGAGCGCGGGGTTTGCGCATCAGGTACTGGGTGATGCCGAGGATCTCCGCCGCGTTGGTGACGCGCGAGTAGATCACGTCTTCCGGCATCTTCTTGAGGCGCAGGGAGAACGCGATGTTGTCGTACACCGTCATGTGCGGATACAGCGCGTAGTTCTGGAAGACCATCGCGATGTTGCGGTCCTTGGGCTGCAGGTCGTTGACGACCTCGCCGTCGATTTCAACCGTGCCGTCGCTGATCTCTTCGAGGCCCGCGACCATACGGAGGGTGGTGGATTTGCCGCAGCCGGACGGACCGACGAACACGACGAATTCCTTGTCCTTGATATCCAGATTGAAATCGTGTACGGCAACGACGTTGTTATCGTAAATCTTTTTTACGTTTGTAAGTTTTACACTTGCCATATCGAATACTCCTTTTCCTATTCGTTAGAGTTCGGGCTTAACCCTTGACCGCGCCGCCCGTGACGCCTTCCACATAGTACCGCTGCAGGCACATGAACAGGATCACGACCGGGATTGCAACGACCACGCCGCCTGCGCAGAACATGGTGTAGTAGTTGTTCGTCATCGTGTCGGTCGCCAACCAGGACTGCAAACCGACGGCTACGTTGTACGCGCTCGGCGTGACGCCGCTGACGTATTTCGCAAATACGAAGTCGCCCCACGGGCCCATGAACGCGGTCAGGACCGTATAGATGACGATCGGCTTTGCCAGCGGCAGGATGATCTTGAAGAGGACCTGCGCTCTGGTCGCGCCGTCAACACGCGCCGCTTCGTCCAGCGATTTCGGGATCGTATCGAAGAAGCCCTTGGATACGTAGTAGCCCATGCCGGACGACGCGCAGTACACGAGGATCAGGCCGGGAATGGCGTTGGTGCCCGCAAGACCGATGTCTTTGAGGACCTGGTACAGGATGATCATGGCGAGCATGCCCGGGAACATGCCGAGGATCAGCATGAACTGCATCATCGGCTTACGCATCTTGAAGCGGAAACGCGAGAGCGTGTAGGACATGCACAGGACGATGATCGTCTGCACCACCGCAACGACGATCGCGATGATGAAGGTGTTGAGGTACCATCTCGGGAAATCGGATTTCCAGAGATTGACGTAGTTGTCGAACCCCCAGTTGAATTGGATGGAGGGGTGGTTCAAGAGGTAACGCGACATGCTCGTGGGCTCCACACGGAACGACTGAATCACGATGCAGACGAACGGGATCAACCAGACGATGCTGATCAGCACCAGAATGATGTGGATGATGGTGTTGCTGATACGCGAGGCAGCCTTCATGCCCATATGTCTCTTCATAGAGGTGGTGGTTTCATTCGTATTCATTATTGGAAATCCTCCTCATTCTTGACCGAAGGCAAGACGCTGTACACAACCAGCGAAATGACGCCGACCACAATAAAGACGAGAATACCGATGACGGAAGCCAGGTAATACTGCGAGCCGTCCTGCGCCGTACCGGTCTGTGTGATCTTGAACAGCCAGGTGATCAACAGGTCTGTGTAACCGACATTGCCCGCTGCGCCGGATGCCGCCGGATTCGTCGGGCCGCCGCCGGTCAACAGGTAGATGACGTTGAAGTTGTTCATGTTGCCCGTGAAGCTCGTCAGAAGGTACGGACCGGTGATGAACAGCATGTACGGAAGCGTGATCTTAGAAAACTGCTTCCAGCCGCTTGCACCGTCGATCTTCGCGGATTCGTACAGGTCCGCCGGAATGTTCATCAGGATACCCGTTGCAATCAGCATCAGGTACGGAATGCCGATCCAGATATTGATGAGGATGACCATGACGCGCGCGAGCACCGGGTTGTTGCCGCCCAGGAAGTTGATCGCGTCCGCCGGCTGAATGATGCCGAGGTCGATCAAGAAGCCGTTGACAAGACCGTTCAAGCTGAACATCTTGCTGATGTACAGCAGCGAGATGAACTGCGGGATCGCGATCGTCATGATCAGGATGGTTCTCCAGACTTTCTTCAGGTGGATGCCCTTCTTGTTGATCATCATGGCGACGAGGATGCCGAGGAAGTAGTTCGTGAACGTCGCGAACACCGCCCAGATCAGCGTCCACAGCAGGATCTCACCGAACGTCGCGGAGTAGTTGACGCCGCCGACGTCCCACGAGAACATGGTCTTGAAGTTTTCGAAGCCCACCCAGTGGAACAGGCCGTTGTTGATACCGTCGTTGATCGAGGAATAGTTCGTGAACGCGACGAGGATCATGAAGATGATCGGCATGACCGTGAACAGCAGGATGCCGACGGTCGGCAGCGCGAGCAGCGTCTTGTAGAACTGATCGTCGACGAGCGATCTCAGGTCGTCCTTGCCGCTCTTGAGCTTCTTGCCGGAGCGGATGATGCTCTCCGCGATCTTGTTCTGCTTGATATTGACATACCAGGTGTAGACGACCGCGATGATGAAGAAGAGCGTCAGAACGCCGTACAGCAGGATGCGGAACGACTGGTCGCCGGGCGTTGCCACCCACTGGTCAAGCACTTCGTTGTACGCGCCGTGCGGGTTCGGAGCCACCTTGCCGAGCGAGGGCAGCATGGACAGCCAGTATCCGCCGCCGCGCGGGATGACCATATAGACGATGAATACGATTTCCAGAAGCAGGAACAGCAGACCTCTCAGAACCTGCCCTCTCGTGATGTTGCCGAAGCCCATCACGAAGTAGGAGATCTTGGTCTTCCAGTCGCCGTGGATGAACGTCGTGACGAGATCGGCGATGCCTTTGCCGATTCCGACGAAGAACTTGGCGATGCCCTTGCCCGCGTTCGAGAGGGCGATGGCGACGGAGCTGCGTTCCTTGGTTTTCACAAAGGAGCCGCTCTGCACAACCTTTTTGTTGTACTGCGCGGTACTGATCATTTCACGGATGCCGATGTACAGCAGTACGATGGCTCCGATCACGATGATCGCCGTGATGATCGCCCAGATCCAGAATCCTTCCTCTCCGTAGGTGTACGGCGTCAGGATCGACTTTTTGATCTTCGGGACGAGGACCGCGGCAACCAGCCACGAAACTCCCATCAGGATCGCACCGAGTACGGTCTTTACGACCCCGGGGACAATCTTTTTCTTATACATGTACTACCCTCCTTATGATGACCGAGAGGTGAACCGCCGCCGTCCGTGCGGCTGCGCGGCGGTTCCTTGGTTGTTCCCCGAAATAAGAAATCGGAGCCGAATGTTTCTTCGGCTCCGACCGCAATTCATTCGAATCGAATCCGGTAAAGCCTAATGCATTTTCGGATTGTTTCGAATCATTCCCCTTATGCCGCCGGCTCGAAGGTCAGCGTCATGTTGACGAGGTCCAGCGTCACGACATAGTTGCCGTCCGCTTCAACCGAGATGTTCTTGCCGCCCATCTCCATATCAAGGCCGAAGTTCACTGCCCAATCGCCGTCAGCACGGACTTTGAACTCATCGCCCGCTTTGAGCGCAACGGGTTCGGGCACATCCACACCCGGCTCTTTCTCGGTCATCATGACGTCGGTGCCCCAGCTGCTGCCTTCCAAGCTG
>JAEEGI010023123.1_pt1 | contig 12236 bp, 10 predicted proteins | sample 8958751 | NCBI WGS metagenome assembly JAEEGI01 (sample SAMN16246545, study PRJNA631951) | gut metagenome | biome: gut microbiome; feature: rumen; material: KS-attached | host: Bos | place: Iran: Karaj | collected 2018-10 | reverse complement strand
CCACCGTCATCCCGCAGACCAAGATTTCGATCCTGTCGGCAGGAACTCCGGGTATGTATCCGGTAGTGGCCCCGATGGTCCGCGCCACCAAGGGCGGTTTCGTAAGGGTACAGGAATCCGAGCTGGCAGGCCTCGCCAAGAAGATACAGGAGCACACCGGAGTCATCTTCGGCCCGGCTTCGATGGTATGCTTCGCAGGCTTCTATCAGGCTCTCGCACAGGATATGATCCATCAGGGTGAGACCATCCTGCTGAACATCGGCGAGGGCAGCGAAAGAGCCCGCTGGTTCGCAAAGGAAGTGGAGGAATGCAAATGAACGTCTGGATCACTGGAGCCTCTTCCGGCATAGGACAGGCCACTGCATACAGCTTCGCATCGAGGGGACACCGCGTGATACTCACCGCCCTCGACGCTCCCGAACTATACACCACTGCCGAGGAATGCAAGAAGAAAGGCGCTCCCGACGTGAAGTGCCTTCCTGCAAACCTGCTTGAGACCAAGGACATCCCGGCTCTCGCAGAGCAGGCCTGGAACGCCTTCGAAGGCGGAGTCGACGTGCTCTACTGCAATGCAGGCATCAGCCAGAGGACCAATGTCATCGACACAGACGAGGCGATGATACGCAAGATAATGGAGCTGAACTACTTCTCCCCCGTCCTGATGGCCAAGGAGATCCTGCCTAGGATGCTCGCAAGGGAGCCCAAGGACGGCATCCGCGGGCAGATTGCAGTGACCACCAGCATCAACGGACGCTTCGGCTTCCCTCTGCGCTGCACCTACAGTTCTTCGAAGCACGCCCTCTACGGCTTCTTCGAGACTCTGGCAGCCGAGTACTATGACCAGGGCATCCGCGTAACCATCGTGTGCCCCGGCCGCGTGCAGACCAACATCTCGTTCTTCGCCCTTGAGAAGGGTGGAAAGCAGCACGGCAAGCTCGACGCCGGCCAGGCATCGGGCCTTCCCGCCGACAAGGCCGGCGAAAAGATCTGCAAGGCCATCCTCAACCGCAAGAGAGAAGTGCTCGTGGGCCGCAAGGAACTTCTGATGGTCTACATAAAGAGGTTCTTCCCGGGCCTCTGCGCGAAGCTCAGCAGGAAGATCGAACCTATGTAATCAGAGATATAACTCAGGAATCTATCCTCGACATCAGACGTTCTGCACAGGCGTTTGCATTGTCGAGGATTTCTTGTTCTCCCTCGACCTTGCGGCCGCGCATAACGATGCGACCGTCGCAGATGAGCGTATCCACGCAGGAACTGTTGGCGGAATAGACCAGGTTGGCCTCGAAATCGTAGTTGGGCGTGAACCACACGTTGTTCATATCGATGAGTGCGATGTCGGCCAGCCTTCCCTCCTCTATCTTACCGGCGTTGAGGCCCAGGGCTTTGGCGGCGTTCTCGGAACCTATCTTCAGAAGTGTCTCCAGCGGAATGGCCTCCGGATTCCTGCGCCAGGCTTTCTGGACTATCGCAGCGGTCTTGAGGGCCTCGAGCATATCGAGGTTGTTTGAGCTTCCGCAGCCGTCGGTACCGAGGGTGACGTTGGCTCCGGCAGCCATCAGTTCTTCCATCGGGAACTTGTATCCGCTGGCGATCTTGAGGTTGCTGTTGATATTGTGAACTGCAGTCACGCCGTAGGCACCCATCAGCTCGATGTCGTGAGGGCTCAGCCAGAGGCTGTGGGCGGCGATGACGCGGTCGCTCAGGATGCCGAGGCTCTCGCAGTATTCCACCGGCGAGCAGCCCCAGTCGCGCTGGGCGTCGAGTATCTCCTGCTCAGTCTCTGACATATGGATGTGGAGCAGCAGGTTGTTCTGCTCGGCGAACATTGCGGCGAAACGCATATTGTCCTCGCATACGGTGTAGGGCGCATGCACTGAAACGGCGAACATATTGAGCGGAGAGAACGACTGCGACTTCTCGAAGGCGCGGAGCAGAGCCCGGCGTTCCTTCTCGGCCTTCTCCATATTGCCGTTGTCCAGCATACAGTAGGAATGCACTCCGCGGATGCCCATCTCGTCGCAGACGCGGGCGGCGATGTCCACACCCCAGTACATGTCGTTGAAGCAGGTGGTTCCCGTCTTGATCATCTCGAGGCAGGCGAGCTTGTTGCCCCAGTAGAGGATTTCTTCGTCGAAATGGGCCTCTATCTTCCAGATGTACTGGAGCCACGGATGCAGCTTCATGTCTTCCTTGGCGCTGCGGGTCATCGTCATCGCGGCGTGGGTGTGCATATTGATTAAGCCGGGGATTGCGGCCATACGGCTGCAGTCAATTACTTCTTCGCCTGGGGCTTCTATGCCGTCGGCTATCTTTGCTATGATGTTGCCGCGCACGAGGATGTCGGTGCGGCGGCCGTTCGTATATACGTTCTTAAGAAGGATCTCACTCATAAGGATGGCAATTTACTCAAATTTCCTGTGCTTCACTCAGCCTTGCGGCATATTTTCTCCACTTGTCGAGCAGAGCCTGCATGTCGGCCGGAATTTCGCTGTCGAAGAAAACCTCCTTGCGGGTGGTGGGATGGATGAAGCCCAGCGTCTTGGCGTGGAGGGCCTGACGGGGCATTATGTCAAAGCAGTTGTCGATGAACTGCTTGTACTTCGTGTAGAGGGGGCCCTTGAGCACGCGGTCACCGCCGTAGCGGTCGTCGTTGAACAGCGGGTGGCCTATGTAGTTCATATGCACCCTGATCTGGTGGGTGCGGCCTGTTTCCAACTTGCACTCGACCAATGTAACGTAGCCGAAGCGCTCCAGCACCCTGTAATGCGTGACGGCTGTCTTGCCCTGGTCCCCTTCCGGGAATACCTTGAAGCGCATCCGGTCGTTGGGGTCCCGGCCTATGTTGCCTTCTATCGTTCCGGAATCATCAGCCACGTTGCCCCATACCAGGGCGACGTAGGTCCTCTGGATGGTGTGATAGAAGAACTGCTTCGAGAGGAACATCTGCGCGTCCTCGTTCTTGGCCACTAGCAGAAGTCCGGAGGTGTCCTTGTCGATGCGGTGCACAAGGATCCCCATCCGGTCGTCCTCGCCTTCAGGTCCCTGGCTTATGCCGAGATGGTATGCCAGCGCATTGACGAGGGTTCCGGTGATATGGCCGTGACCGGGATGGACCACCAGTCCCGGGGGCTTGTTGACCACCAGCAGGTCGTCGTCTTCATAGACTATGTCGAGGGGGATGTTCTCGGGCACCACTTCGAAGCCACGGCGCTGGTAGGGCATCACTATGGTGATGACGTCGAGCGGCTTGACCTTGTAGTTGGCCTTGACCACCTTGTCGTTGACACGCACATAGCCGGCCTCTATGGCGAGCTGCACCCTGTGACGGGATGTCTGCTCCATATGGTCGGTGATATATCTGTCTACGCGCAGCAGCCCCTGCTTCTTGTCGCTTACGAAACGGAAATGCTCGAACATTTCCTCTTCGGGAAGGAGGAGGCTGTCGTCTTCTGTCATATCGGATTACTGTCTTGGAACTACCTTGTCGGAGTCAAGGGTGAGCCAGATGTCCACGTTCGAACCCATCACCACGCCGTTTGAGCCGATGACGCTGGCTTCGCCGTCCTCGTTGGTCCTTACCCTGGGCATAGGGCTCTGCCTGTAGACTACGGCACGGAGGGAATCCTGGTAGTCCTTGACGGTTTCGTCATACCTGACGTTGCCCACGTTCAGGGAGTTCTCATTGATGGAAGTCGCAGCCACCTGCACGTTGTAGCCCACCACGTAGGGAATGTAGGTGATGTTGTCGGAAGGATTGAGACCTAGCACCAGGTCGATCTGGGATTCTGTTTCCACCAGCGTGCCGGGAATCACCTGACGGCCCTTGTAGCGCTGCTCGAGCACGTTGTTGGTAGCCATGTCGGTGCGGTATATCAGTTTGCCGATGGTCAGGCCCCTTGCCATAAGTTCGGCGCTTGCCTGACGCAGCGAGTATCCCACCACATTGGGAACCGAAGTCATCTGGGGCGTATTGGCATTGATGGTGATCAGGATGCGGCGGTTCTTCTTGACTGCCTTGCCAGCCTCGGGATTCTGGCGGTAGACCGCACCGTGGGCGAGCCTCTTCACATACACTGAATCCACGACGTCCAGACGGAGGTCGTTCTTGGCTGCAAGATGCCTTGCCTCAGCGAGACTGAGTGTTGTGAAATCGGGAACGGCCAGTTCCTTGTTGTGACGGGTACAGGCCCTGAGTCCCATAGAGAGCACCAGCAGCAATGCGAAGATGAAGATGATGCCGCCGATGAAGTTGCGTCTCAGGATATGCTGGTTTTTGTCTTTATTTTTCAACTCTTCCATAAGCACAAATTTAAACAAAAAAGGCAACCCCGCAAAGGAGATGCCTCATAATGCTTTTTCTAATACACTGTTAGAAATTGTCCTCGCTTGAAACGGTCAGTTTCTTGCGACCGTGACGGCGGCGTGCTGCAAGCACCCTGCGTCCGTTAGGAGTGGACATACGCTCGCGGAAGCCGTGTTTGTTGCGACGCTTGCGCTGTGAGGGTTGAAATGTACGTTTCATTATAATAGCTATTTATATTGTCGATTTTGGGAGTGCAAAAGTAAAAAGTCTCTTTTAATTAACCAAATTTATCTCTTGATTATCACAATCTTTTTTTCCACGAACCATTCTTCGCCGAAGAAATCGCTTATGTCGATGACAGAAAGCATCTTCGGATCGAAAAGCCGGCGCGAGATACAGCGGTCAAGTTCCTCTTCGATGTCCCCTCCTTTCAGGTAAAGTACGCCCTTGCCGTAGCGGCCCTTGATCCAGGGGAGCATCTTGTCGAGCGATGTCACAGCGCGCGACACCACGTAGTCGAAACTGCCGGGCAGGTTCTCCGCACGGTCGTTGACCACGGTCACGTTGTCGAGATTGAGCGCGGCGGCCACTTCCGAAGCCACCTTGGTCTTCTTGTTCACCGAGTCGCAGAGCAGGAACTCGCAGTCCTCGAAAAAGATGGCCAGCGGGATTCCGGGGAAGCCTCCGCCGGTGCCGAGGTCGAGTATCCTGTCGCCGGACACGAGCATATTCTTCAGGGGGATGGCCAGGGCCAGCGAATGCAGCACGTGATGCTCGTAGAAATTGTCCATATCCTTGCGGGATATGACGTTGATCTTGCTGTTCCAGTCGTCGTACAGGGCCTTCAGCGCTTCGAATCTCTCAATCTGAAGCGGGCTGAGCGAAGGAAAATATCGTAATATCCGTTCCATACTTCTAGTGGGCCTCAAGCCAGTTACGGCCGCTGCCGCATTCTGCGATCAGGGGAACGCTCAGAGAGCAGACGCTCTCCATCTGCTCGCGGGCGAGTTCCATCACCCTGTCAAGTTCTTCGGGCACGACGTCGAACACGAGCTCGTCGTGAACCTGCAGCACCATCCTGCTCCTGAGCCCCTCTTCCTTCATCCTGCGCCACACGCTCACCATCGCCAGCTTGATGATGTCAGCCGCGCTGCCCTGGATGGGCGCGTTGACGGCGTTGCGCTCCGCGAAGGCGCGCAGGTTATAATTGCGGGCGTTGATGTCGGGCAGGTAGCGCTTGCGGTGGAAGACCGTCTCCACATAGCCGTTCTGGCGGCACTCCGCAACGACGAGGTCGATGTATTCCCGCACGCCTTTGTAGTTCTCGAAATACTGGTCGATGAGCTGCTTCGACTCCTGGCGGCTGATGGACAGACGCTGCGAGAGGCCGAAAGCAGATATGCCGTAGATAATGCCGAAGTTTGCGGTCTTGGCGCGGCTGCGCTGCTCGCGCGTCACCTGATCCACGGGCACCTTGAATATCTTGGCGGCGGTGGCGGCGTGGATGTCGTGGCCGCTGCGGAAATCTTCTATCATTCCTTCGTCACCGCTCAGGTGGGCCATTATGCGCAGCTCGATCTGCGAGTAGTCGGCCGACACTATGTATCCGTCCCTGGCAGACGGCACGAAGGCCTTGCGGATCTGCTGGCCCTGGGCCGTACGGACGGGGATGTTCTGCAGGTTGGGCTTCAGCGAGCTCAGGCGGCCGGTGGCTGTCAGGGCCTGCGTGAAGGTGGTGTGGATCTTTCCGTCCACGGGGTCGGTGAGCTGCTGGAACGGCTCGATATAGGTCGAGATGAGCTTCTTCAGCCCTCTGAATTCCAGTATCTTGTCTATCAGGGGATGCTTGTGGGCCAGAGCCTGGAGCGTCTCCTCGTCGGTGGGATAGTTGTCGCGTACGTTCTTCTTGGCCTTGTCGTCGAGATGCAGTTTCTCGTAGAGCACTATGCCGATCTGGCGGGGGCTGGAAAGGTTCAGGTCCGGCTCTCCGGCCAGTTCGCGGGCTTCCTCCTCCACCTTAAGCATCTGGTCGTTGAGCTCGCGGCCGTATTCTATCAGGGCAGCGGTGTCGACCTTGACACCTTCGTGTTCCATGCTTGCCAGCACCTCTATCATCGGCATCTCTATCTTCGTATAGAGGTCCGTCACTCCCTGGGCCTTGAGTTCTTCCCACAGCTTTTCCTTCAGCAGGCTGCAGGCTACGGTCTCCCTGGCCGCACGGAGCTTGTCCTCCGTGTCTTCGGCAGCCTCCTGGGCGGCGAACAGGTCGCCCTGCACCGCGCTGTCCTGCTCCACGGGCTCGTCGAGCGAGAGCTCGAGATAGCTTTTGACGAGCATATCGAGCTTGTGCGAGCGCTCGGGGTTTATGAGATAGTGCATTATCTCTACGTCGTAGGGGTCGCCGGCGAAGACGGCGCCCTGTCTCAACAGCTGGCGCATCACGGCCTTCAGGTTATAACCGGTCTTCGCTATGGATGCATCGGCCAGCAGCGCGAGAGCCTTGGGATCGTCCGTTGCGCAGCGGCAGAATCCGTTGCCGGACGCGAATACGAATCCGTTTCCCAGGGAGACAGCCACTTCAGAACTGGCGGCGGCAGCCTTGCGGAGCTCCTCGAAGCTCACCTGGTTCACCTCCAGCGACCTGACTGTGGCTGCCACGGCTTCGGGCAGGGGCTCCGGAGAGTCCGGAAGCAGCCTGCGCAGCGAATTCATCTCGTGGCGGGCGAACAGTTCGGCGACGGCGGCGTTGTAGCAGGCCTTATTGACGAAGTCGTCCTCGCTGCAGTCCAGAGGCACGTCTTTCTTTATCGTTATGAGGAACTTGCTCAGGGCTATGGTGTCCTGCGACTGCCTGAACTTCTCCTGCATCTTCTCGGGCAGGCGGTCCAGGTTGGCGTAGATGTTCTCCACGCTGCCCCATTCGCCCACAAGTTTCTGGGCGCCCTTCTCTCCCACTCCCTTCACTCCGGGCACGTTGTCCGAAGCGTCGCCCCATATCGTGAGGATGTCAATCACCTGCAGCGGGTCCTGGATGCCGTACTGGGCGCAGATGGCGGCCTTGTCGACCACCTCGCTGTCGGCTCCGCCCTTACCGGGCTTGTACTGGAAGATATGGTCGTCTATGGCCTGGCCGAAATCCTTGTCGGGGGTCACCATATAGACGTCTGTCCCTTCACCCGCAAAACGGGATGCGAGGGTGCAAATCACGTCGTCCGCCTCGAATCCTTCCTTCATTATGACCGGAATGCCGAGGGCCTTCGCTATCTCGGTCAGAGGCTCCACCGAGTCGATCACGAGCTGGGGAGCCGCGGTGCGGTTGGCCTTGTATTCGGGATAGGCCTCGTGGCGGAAGGTCTTGGCGTGAGCGTCGAAGCATATCGCCACGTGGGTGGGATGCTCCTTGGCCAGCACTTCCAGAAGGTACTTGGTGAAGCCGAAGAGGATGGAGGTATCCTCCCCCTTCGAATTGACCATAGGCCTGCGGAAGAAGGCATAGAACATCCTGAACACCAGGGCGTGACCGTCTATGATAAAGAATTTCTTCATTGTCTCTGTCTTACGGCTTCGTAAAGTACGATGGCTGCTGCCACGGACACGTTCAGGCTGCCGATCTCGCCCATCATCGGGATGCGCGCCTCGGCGGTGCAGAGGTCGAGCACCGCGGGGCTGATGCCCTTCTGCTCGGAGCCCATCACGATGGCGGTGGGCTTGCGGAAGTTCACTTCATATAGGGAAGTCTCGGCCTTTTCGGTGGCTGCCACCACCTGGAAGCCCGATTCAAGCAGATAGTAGAGCGGGAGCTTGAGGTTCGTCACCTTGGCGGTCGGCACCCTGAGCAAGGCGCCGGCGGAAGTCTTCACGGCGTCTGCGTTGATTGCGGCACCGCCCTTTGCGGGAAGGATCAGGCCGTCAACACCGGCACATTCGGCCGTACGGGCTATGGCTCCGAAGTTGCGCACGTCGCTCACTCCGTCGAGCAGCACGAACAGCGGGGCCTCCTTGCGGCTCATCGCCAGTTCAATCATCTCCTCGAACGGCACGTAGTCGATCTGGCTGATATACGCCACCACACCCTGGTGGGCGCCCTTGACCAGGCTGTTGAGCTTCTGGAAGGGGACGAACTGGAAAGGGATTTCGTTCTGCATCAGCAGGTCGAGCAGCTCGCGGTACTGAGTGCCTTCCATCCCCTGCTTGAAGAGAACCTTCTCGAATTTGCGTCCGCTGCGCACGGCTTCTGTGACGGCGCGCATTCCGTAGATGTAGTGGGTAGTCTGTTCCATTATATTTCTATCTGGGACCACTGGTCCATTTTTATGTCAAGTTCGCGTTTCTGCTCCAGATACTCACGGGTGAGATCCATAATGTCGTCCTCCGGAGTCGGTGCGGAGAGTTTCTCCTCTATCTCCTTCATCCTGGCCTCGATCTGCTCTATCTGGCCTTCAAGTTTCTTGGCAAGGTTCTGTTTGCGGGAGCGCTCGCGCATCGCCGCCTTGTCGGCGGCGCGTTCCTTCTGCGACTGCGACACCTCGGGCTTCCTGGCTTCCTGCTGCGCCCTGGCGGCCAGCGCCTCGATCTCGCGCATCGAACTGATCTTCTTGTTGGCAAGGAAGTCGTTGATGCCGCCCAGATGCTCCCTCACCTTGCCGTCACCGTACTCGTAGACCTTGCTCACGAGGCCATCGAGGAAGTCACGGTCGTGTGACACCACTATCAGCGTGCCGTCGAAGGCCTTCAGGGCGGTCTTGAGCACATCCTTGGAGCGTATGTCCATATGGTTGGTCGGCTCGTCGAGTGCCAGCAGGTTGTAGGAGGTCAGCATAAGGCGGGCCATCGCCAGCCTCGAGCGTTCGCCTCCGCTGAGCACCGCCACCTTCTTGTCGATGTCGTCGCCGCGGAAGAGGAAGGCTCCCAGTATGTCGCGAAGGCGGGTGCGGATGTCTCCCACCGCCACCTTGTCGAGGGTGTCGTAGACGGTGTCGTCCATATTCAGCACATCCTCCTGGTTCTGGGCATAATAGCCGATCTTGACCCCGTGACCAACGACGGCGCTTCCGGACATCGGCGTCAGCTGTCCCATCAGCACCTTCATCATCGTGGTCTTTCCGTCGCCGGTGCGGCCTACGAAGGCCACCTTCTCCCCTCTCTTTATCTCCAGGTTCGCACCGTTGAGGATTATCTTCTCGGGCTTGTCGGGATATGCTATCACTGCGTCTGTCACCTTGAATGGCACGTCACCCGAGCGGGGCGCCGGCGGAAACTTCACGGCAAGCATGCTGTTGTCCTCAAGGTCTATCTTTATGCGGTCAATCTTCTCCAGCTGCTTGATGCGGCTCTGGACCTGATTGCTCTTGGTCGGTTTGTAGCGGAACTTCTCGATGAACTCCTCGGTCTTCTCGATCATCCTCTGCTGGTTCTCGTAGGAAGCCCGCTGCTGTTCGATGCGTTCCTTGCGCAGCTCCACGAACTTGCTGTAGCCCACCTTGTAGTCGTATATCTGTCCGAGGATAATCTCTACGGTGCGGTCGGTGCAGTTGTCGAGGAACTTGCGGTCGTGGGATATGAGCACTATCGTGCCGGGAAAACCCTGCAGGTATTCCTCAAGCCACTGTATGGACTCTATGTCGAGGTGGTTGGTTGGCTCGTCGAGCAGCAGGATGTCCGGCTTGCGCAGCAGTATCTTGGCAAGCTCGATGCGCATGTTCCAGCCCTGGCTGAAAGTGCTTGTGGGGCGCTGCAGCTCGTCGGCCTTGAATCCGAGGCCCTTGAGCACGATTTCCGCCTGGGCCTGCGGCGACGGTCCGCCGTGGAGCGACAGCTTGTCGCTGAGTTCGTTGAGCTCCACGATGAGGTCGGAATAGGCTTTGGAATCGTAGTCCTCCCTGGTGGCAAGCTCGGCAGATATGGCGTCGAAGCGCGCCTGCATCTTGAAGTAGCCGTCAAACACGGTCATCGTCTCGTCGATGACGTTGCGGCTGTGATGGTGTTCCATCTGCTGCGGCAGATAGCCGATGACGGAGCCTGAAGGCACGACTACCTTTCCGGAGGTTGGAGACTGCAGGCCTATGATGAGCTTCAGCAAGGTGGTCTTGCCGGCCCCGTTCTTGCCCACCAGCCCGATGCGGTCACGGTCGGATATATGCAGGTTGATGTTGTCCAGAAGCGTAAAGCCCCCGAACGACACAGTCAGATCGTTGATGGAGATCATTCGCCGGCCTCCCCGGCTTCGATGAGAGCGTGGTCGTCGACATCGCTTTCGTCTTCGTCCATCTCTTCGTAGTAATCTTCATCCTCGTCATCGCTCTCCTTGTTCTGCTCCTTCTCGCTGCGGCATACCATTATGCTGAACTCGTAGAGCAGATAGAGCGGGATGGCGACTATCATCATCGTGAAAGCGTCGCCGCTCGGCGTGATGATGGCAGCCAGGATGACCAGGATGACCATTGCGTGCCGCCTGTATTTCTTGAGCAGTTCCTTGTTGATGATACCCACGCGCGACAGCAGCGCCGCCAGTATGGGCATCTCGAACACGATTCCCATCACCAGGATCAGTCCGAGGAACATGCCGATGTATGATGTAAGAGAGATTTCGTTGGGAATGTCAGGCGACACCTGGTACGTTCCCAGGAATTTCACGGTCAGCGGCAGAACGAGGAAATATCCGCAGGCAAGTCCCAGGTAGAACAGGATGCCCGCGAAACCGAACGTGCCTCTGATGGCCCTCTTCTCCCTGGGGTACAGCGCCGGACGGATGAAGGTCCACAGCTGGTAGAAGAAGAAGGGCATCCCTATGATCAGGGCCACGAAAAACGAGACTTTCAGATGCGTAAAGAACTGTGCGGACATTTCGATGTTCATCACTTTGATGTCGAAACTGTCCACACCCTTCAAACCCACCAGGCCGAGCAGCTTGTCGAAACCCTTGTACAGGATGAAATCGGAGTTCAAGGGACCGAAGATCACGTTGAACATCGGTTCCTTGAAGAAGAATGCCGCAACGGTGAGCACCAGCAGCACTCCGACTATCCTGAACAGTACTTTGCGCAGCTCGTCAAGATGGTCCCAGAAGGACATCTTTACATCTGCCATCCTGTACTATTTTTTGTTGTCTTCAGACATTACGTCCTTCTTGATGTCGTCGAATTCCTTCTCGGCTTCTTTCATTCCGCCTTTGAACTCCTTGACACCTTTACCGAGACCGCGCATCAGCTCGGGAATCTTCTTGCCTCCGAAGAGCAGGAGGACTACAAGGACGATGGCTACTATTTCCCAGGTTCCCAGGGTAAGGGGCATAATGAACATTGCTGTGATCATAGCTGTAAGTATTTGTGTTTGTTATGACAATTCTTTCAAACGGGCTCTGAGAGCCTCGATCTTTGCAGTGGCGTCGGAGAGCTTCTTGCGCTCGGTCTCAACCACCTGTGCGGGAGCGTTGGCGACGAACTTCTCGTTGGAAAGCTTAGCGTTAACGCCTTTCAGGAAGCCTTCGTAGCGGGCGATCTCAGCCTCGATCTTGGCCTTCTCCCCTTCCTTGTCGATCATTCCTTCCAGAGGAACGAAGAACTCGAGGGTGCCTACCAGGAAGCTCTGGCCGCTGCCTTCGTTCTCGAAGCCGGCAGACTTGGCGATGGAGCCGATGTTGGCCATCTTCTCCACTACCGGGTACATAGTTTCGCTGAAGTCGCCTTTCACCTTGAGGTTCAGAGCCTCCTTGGGTGAGATGCCCTTACCCTGACGGAGGGCGCGGAGCTCCATCACCACCTTGCAGGCTGCCTCGAAACCGGCAATCAGACTGTCGTCGCTTGCACCAGCGACAGGCATATCCTGCAGCATTATGGTCTCGCCTTCACTGCGCTCGGCGATGTTCTGCCACAGTTCTTCGGTGATGAACGGCATGAACGGGTGCAGGAGTTTCAGCAGGGCGTCGAAGAAG
>JAEEGI010023115.1_pt1 | contig 12239 bp, 15 predicted proteins | sample 8958751 | NCBI WGS metagenome assembly JAEEGI01 (sample SAMN16246545, study PRJNA631951) | gut metagenome | biome: gut microbiome; feature: rumen; material: KS-attached | host: Bos | place: Iran: Karaj | collected 2018-10 | reverse complement strand
CGACGGGCATCTCCGACATGGAGCCGAAATCCGTCATCAAAAAGTTCAAAGACAAGAAGTTCGCCGCGGGCTGTGACCGCGACGTGATCCGCCGCGGGGCGGAGATGCTGGGGATGGAGCTCAGCGAGCTGATCGCCCGGACCATCGACGCGATGCGCGCCTGATGCTGAAGCTCTATTATTGCCGTCTGCCGGACAGAACTCCCGCCGTTCCGACGGAACTGCTGTCCGCATATCGACGGGAAAAGCTCGAAAAACAAAAAAATGAGCGAGCGCGTCTGCGCTCGCTCACGGCCGAGCTGCTGCTGCGTCATGCCTTGAACGACTGCGGCTGGTCTGTTGACGGACCTTTGGATATCGGCGTGAGCGATCAGGGAAAGCCCTTTCTTTGGGACGGCCGCTGCTTTTTCAGCCTTTCCCATTCCGCGGATATGGTGCTCTGCGCGCTCTGCGATCGTGAGATCGGCGCGGATATTCAGATCGCCTCAAAGGCGAATGACGCGCTGATCAGGCGTTTCTTCGCCGAAGACGAGCGGGACTTTATCTGCCGCGCGCAGGATCCGGACGCGGCATTTTCCGAGATTTGGACAGAGAAAGAAAGCTACTGCAAGATGGACGGACGCGGCCTTGCGCTCCCGCTCGGATCCTTTTCGGTTTTCGATCCGCGTATCGCAGCTCTCCTGTGGCACAAGACGGCAGGGGAGTATCACCTGGCGCTTTGCTCCGATACGGTCAAATCGGAACAGCCCGAGCCGATCGAGATCGAAACGGGCGTGCTTTTCCCGAAAGGGTAAGCACGCCCGTTTTTCAGATCAGTCCGACATCCCGCAGGCAGCTCTGCAGGATACTCAGATGCTCCTCACTCATGTCGGTCAAAGGCAGACGCATCAGGCCGCTGTCAAGGCCGCAGAGACGCATGGCCGTTTTGACGGGGATGGGGTTCGTTTCAATGAAAAGCGTTGAAAAAAGGGCCGCATATTTCCCGTACAGCGCCGCTGCGGCGGCATAGTCGCCGTCGAGGCAAAGCGAGCAGAGCTTGGAAAGGACGCCGGGGACGAGATTGCTGGCGACCGAGATCACGCCGAGCGCGCCCATCGCCATCATCGGAACGGTGTTGTCGTCGTTTCCGCTCCACAGGAAGAGATCGTTCCCGCAGAGCGCGATGGTTTTCCCGATCAGCGAGAAATCTCCGGAGGCCTCCTTGACGCCGTTGATGTTCGGGTGAGTCGAGAGCGTCTTGTAGGTCTCGGCGCCGATGCCGATGCCCGTCCTGCTCGGAACGTTGTAAAGGATCAGCGGGCTCTCGACGCGGTCCGCCACATACGTAAAGTGTTCCACAAGGCCTTTTTGCGTGCTCTTGTTGTAATAGGGCGTCACCATCAGAACGCCGTCCGCGCCGGCGGCTTTGGCGTTCTGCGCGTTGTGCAGGGCGTGCTGCGTGTCGTTGCTGCCGATCCCCGCGATCACCTTCATCCTGCCCGCCGTGTGATTGACCGCGACGCGCACTAGCTCGTCGTGTTCGGCCTGATTCTGTACGGCGTTCTCGCCCGTGGTCCCGCAGATCACGATCGCGGCCGTGCCGTTTTCATACTGCAGGTCGATGTTTTTTCTCAGTCTCTCATAATCTATCCCGCTCTCGTTCAGCGGTGTGACGAGAGCCGTACAGGATCCCTTGAAAAGCGGTGTTTTGACCATTTCCGACCTCCTTGATCGACAAGTTCGGGTCATTTTATTCCGCCGCGGCTCGAATTATGATAGCGGATTGAAAAAGATCTGCGCCTTTGTTATAATGGCGGAGCAAATCATTTGCCGGAGCATTCGATATCATGAAGAAAACGGACTTTTATTTTGATCTCCCCGAGGAGCTGATCGCGCAGACCCCGATCCCGGAGCGCGACCATTCGCGCCTGCTCGTTCTCGAGCGTGAAACGGGGCGGATCGAACACAGACATTTTTATGATCTGCCCGCTTATCTGCGCGAGGGCGACTGCCTGGTGATCAACGACTCCCGCGTCCTTCCGGCGCGTCTGCTCGGCTGCCGCAGCAGCGGAGGGGGAGTGGAGCTTGTTCTTCTGCGCGACCTGGGCGATGGGAAATGGGAATGTCTCAGCCGGCCGGGAAGGAAAACAAAGCCCGGCACGGAACTTGTTTTCGGCGGCGGTGAGTTGACGGCGACCGTACTGGACGTCGCGGAAGGCGGAAACCGCATCGTACAGTTCCATTACGAGGGGATCTTTCTTGAGGTCCTCGAGCGGCTCGGCAAAATGCCGCTGCCGCCGTATATCAAGGAAGAGCTGCAGGACGCCGAACGCTATCAGACCGTGTATTCGCGCGAGCTCGGCAGCGCGGCCGCGCCGACGGCCGGCCTGCACTTCACGGAGGAACTGCTCGATCGGATCAGAGCCATGGGCGTGAAGGTCTGTACCGTCACGCTGCACGTCGGGCTCGGCACCTTCCGCCCCGTCAAGGAGGACGAGATCGAGGATCACGAGATGCACGCCGAGTTCTGCGTCATTCCCGAGGAGACAGCCCGTATCGTCACCGAGACGAAGAAACGCGGCGGCCGCGTGATCGCCGTCGGGACGACCTCCTGCCGCACGCTTGAGAGCTTTTCGCTTGACGACGGCACACTGCAGGCGGCGTCGGGCTGGACGAACATCTTTATCTATCCCGGCTATCGCTTCAAATGCGTCGACGCGCTCGTGACGAACTTCCACCTCCCGGAGAGCACGCTGATCATGCTCGTCTCCGCGCTGGCGGGACGGGAGAAGATCCTGAACGCCTATCGTACGGCCGTAGAGGAGAGATATCGCTTCTTTTCCTTCGGCGACGCCATGTTCATTCATTAAAGGAGATAAGGCCTTGTATAAGCTGATCAAGCAATCCGGACACGCCCGCAGGGGCGAGTTCACGACGCCGCACGGGACGGTGCAGACGCCCGTCTTTATGAACGTCGGCACGCAGGGCGCGATCAAGGGCGCGCTCTCGGCGCGCGATCTCAGGGAGATCGGCTGCCAGATCGAGCTGTCCAACACCTATCATCTTCACGTCAGGCCCGGCGACGGACTGATAAAGGAAATGGGCGGGCTGCATCGCTTCATGACCTGGGACGGGCCGATCCTCACCGACAGCGGCGGCTTTCAGATCTTCTCGCTTGCCTCGCTGCGGAAGATCAGGGAGGAAGGCGTTTACTTCAACTCCCATGTGGACGGACGCCATATCTTCATGGGACCGGAGGAGAGCATGCGGATCCAGTCCAATCTCGGCTCGGATATCGCCATGGCCTTCGACGAGTGCGTGAAGATCCCTTCGCCGCGCGAATACGTGGCGCGCTCCTGCGAACGGACCGCGCGCTGGCTGGAGCGCTGCAAAACGGCGCTGGCGGAGTTCAACGGGGAAGAAGACGCGGTCAACCCCGGACAGATGCTCTTCGGGATCAATCAGGGCGCCGTGTTTCACGACCTGCGCATCGCGCATATGAAACGCATCGCCGAGCTCGAGCTGCCGGGCTATGCCATCGGCGGGCTGGCCGTGGGCGAGACGCACCGCGAGATGTACGACACCATCGAAGCGGTGGAGGAGTATATGCCGAAGGACAAGCCCCGTTATCTCATGGGCGTCGGCACGCCGGGAAACATCATCGAGGGCGTGGCGCGCGGCGTAGACTTCTTCGACTGCGTGATGCCCGCCCGCAACGGGCGGCACGGCCATCTCTTCACCTGGGACGGCATCATCAACATCAAAAACCAGAAATACGAGCGCGACGAAAGCCCGATCGATCCGCGCTGCTCCTGTCCCGTCTGCCGGCGTTATTCCCGTGCGTATATCCGCCACCTGTTCAAGGCGGAGGAGATGCTCGCGATGCGGCTTGCCGTGGCGCATAATCTGTATTTCTACAACGACCTGACGGCGAAGATCCGCAGCAGCCTGGAGGAGGACCGTTTTGACGCCTTCAGACGCGATTTTTCGGAAAAACTGGATATTCGCATTTAATGTCCTTGAAATCAGACGATAATGTATGTATAATAGGCTACAGTTTGAAAGGGAGGTACGCTCTTTATGTCTTTGTTCCTTGAAGCAGCCGCGACTACCGGAGTAGGCGGCGGTATGCCCATGATCCTCATGATCGTCATCATGTTCGCCGTTTTCTATTTCTTCGTGATCCGTCCGGAGAACAAGAAAAAGAAAAAGGCGGAAGAGATGAGGAATTCTCTCTCGCTCGGCGATGAGATCATCACGATCGGCGGCATGATCGGCAAGATCGTCCAGATCACCGAGGATACGATCACCTTCGAGACCGGTGAGGACCGCGTCCGCATCCAGATCAAGAAGTGGGCCATTTCCACCACCGCCAAGATGGAAGCGGAAGAGGCCAAAAGCGGCAAGAAATAATCCGGCGCTTTCCGAATGAAAACGACCCCCGTCCAGTATGATGTATCATCATATCGGTCGGGGGTGTTTTTGTGTCCGAATCGGAAAAAAAGGCAAGGGATTTTTCTTTCCTGGCGCGCGCTTTCGCCGCATGGGCCGTCTGCGCGGCGGCGCTTCTTCTGTGCGGGACGGTCCTGTATGCGTCAGACGGCGCGGCCCTTTCCTCGCTGGGATACGCCAGCTCGCTCATCAGCTTTCTTTCGGCCGTAGGCGCAGGGGCCGCGGCCGCAACAGCGCAGAAGGAGGGGCGGATCATAAAAGGCCTGCTCTGCGCGCTTTGCCTGTCGGCGATCCTGCTGCTGACGGGTTTTCTGATCGGAGGAAGGCTCGACGGCAGCGCCGTGCTGAGCGTGCTCAGCTTCACGCTGACGGGCTGTGTGCTCGGTTCGATGCTGCCGATGAGGAAAAGAAAGCGTGCGCATTTCAGAAAGAGAAAATGATCGGGGAGGGAAGGGCCGGTTTTCATAATCGTAAAAGATAAGTTCCGGGACCTATATCTAGTCAGAATAAGTGTTGACAACACAAAATATTGCAGATAACGAACAAAAAGTTTCAAAGTTGACATAAATTTTCGCTTTTTCTGAAAAAAGGACTTGATTATTTTGCAATTTTGTAATATATTGTTCCCGTAGCGTAGTTATGTTAATCGTGCCCTTATGAACACGAGAAAAACATAGCGGCGCACTCTTTATCTTACCGGCTTTTCGGTAAATCACAGAAAGAAAGGAAAGGAGGGCGTCTGAATGCAGAACAGCGAGTGCATCGAGATCTTTGAAAGCTATCTCGCCAACGAGAAGAAAGCATCGGCGAATACCCTCAGTTCCTATCTTCGTGACGTCAGACAGCTCGGCGAGTATCTGGACATACATCATGACGCCGAGATCACGGCGGCGACCGAGGAACAGCTCGGCGAATATATCGCCTGGCTCAAAAGCAACGGCAAATCCGTCGCGACGGTCTCGAGATGCATCGCTTCGATCAAGTGCCTCTTTTCTTATCTCTGCCTCAAACAGCTGATCGCCGAAAATCCCGCGTCGAAGCTCGTCCCCGACAAGGGCGAGCACAAGCTGCCGCAGATCCTCAGCAGCAGGGAAGTGGACCTGCTGCTCGAACAGCCGCAGTGCACGGACGCGAAGGGCTACCGCGACAAGGCCATGCTGGAGCTGCTGTACGCCACAGGCATCCGCGTGACGGAGCTGATCGACCTCGATATCAGCGACGTCAATCTGACGGCCGGCGTTGTGCGCTGCCGCAGCCGCGACAAGGAGCGCTTCATCCCGATGTATCCCAAGGCGGTCAAAGCGCTGGAGGATTACATCAATCTCGTCCGCCCGCAGATGATCGCGCTGCCGGATGAGGAATCGCTTTTCGTCAACGTATCGGGCGAGCGCATGTCCCGTCAGGGCTTCTGGAAGATCATGAAGTACTACCAGAAGAAGGCTCATATCGACAAGGACATCACGCCGCACACGCTCCGCCACTCCTTTGCCGCGCACCTGCTCGAAAACGGCGCGGATATCCACGCGATCCAGGAGATGCTCGGACACGCGGATATCTCCTCGACGCAGATCTATTCCCAGCTCGTGAAAAAGCAGCTCAAGGACGTCTACAACAAAGCCCATCCGAGAGCCTGAAGAACAGCCGAATCGCTCCCGTATCCCGATGAAGGATGCGGGAGCTTTTTCGTGTTGAACTCGCCGAAAATATATGATAAAATCAGCCAGGGAAGTGATACCATGCGGATATTGGGCATCGACCCGGGCATCGCCACGATCGGCTTCGGAGTCATCGACAGCGCGGAAGGCAGGCAGAGCCTTGTGCAGTGCGGCGTCATCACGACGCCCGCGCATACGAGCCTGTCCTCGCGCCTCGGGCAGATCTATGACGATATGACGCAGCTTATCGAGCTCTTCAAGCCGGACGCCGTTTCGGTCGAGGAGCTGTTCTTCAACACGAATATCACGACCGGCATCGCCGTCGCGCACGGCAGGGGCGTGATCCTTCTGGCCTGCGAGAAAGCCGGCGTCAGGATCTACGAATACACGCCGCTGCAGGTCAAGCAGGCCGTCGTCGGTTACGGCCGGGCTGAAAAGAAGCAGGTCATGGAGATGGTCAAGCGCATCTGCCGCCTGAACGCTCCGCCCAAACCGGACGACGCAGCGGACGCGGTGGCGCTGGCGCTTTGCCATGCGCGCAGCTCCACGTCGCTGCTCTACAGAGAGGAGAGAGAGGATTGTTCTACTATTTAGAAGGCTCCGTCGCGGAGCTCGAGCCGAATCTCGTCGTGCTCGACTGCGGGGGCGTGGGCTACGCGCTCAACACCACGGCCAACACGCTTGCTTCTCTCTCGAGAGGGGAGCGCTGCAGGCTGTACGTGTCCGAGTCGATCCGTGAGGACGCCTTTGATCTTTACGGCTTCTATTCCAAAAACGAAAAGATGTTCTTTGAAATGCTCACCTCCGTTTCCGGCATCGGTCCGAAGGCCGCGCTCTCGATCCTTTCCGCCAACACGCCGGAGGGCCTGGCGCTCGCGGTCGCGAGCGGGAACGAGAAGGCGCTGACCGTCGCGCCCGGCATCGGCAAGAAGATCGCCCAGCGCGTGATCCTGGAGCTGAAGGACAAGATCGCGAAGGACAGCGGCTTTTCCAATGAGAGCTTTTCCGCTCCCGCCGTTCCGGCGAGCGACAACAGCGCCGTCGGCGACGCGGTCGCGGCGCTCACGGTTTTGGGATACGGCTCCAACGAGATCGCGCAGGTCCTCAAGACCGTTGATACAAGCGGCATGAGCACCGAGCAGATCATCAAGACGGTCCTGCGCCGCATGGTCAAGTAAGGGGGAAGTGTATGGGAATCAGCTTTTCTGACGAGATCAACGAGGAGATCACCACCGCCGTCAGCCTGCCGGAGGACAGCGGCGAGGGTTCTCTGCGCCCCCGTACGATAGCGGAGTATATCGGGCAGGAGAAAGCGAAGGAAAACCTTCGTATCTTTATCAACGCCGCCAAGTTCCGCAACGAGCCGCTCGATCACGTGCTGCTGCACGGACCTCCGGGGCTCGGCAAGACGACGCTCGCCGCCGTCATCGCCAATGAGATGGGCGTGAACATGCGCATCACCTCCGGCCCGGCGATCGAAAAACCGGGCGATCTGGTGGCCATGCTCACCAACCTCAACGAGGGAGACATCCTTTTCGTCGACGAGATCCACCGCCTTAACCGCGCTTACGAGGAGATCCTTTACCCGGCGATGGAGGACTATGCCATCGACATCATCCTGGGCAAGGGCCCTTCGGCCAACTCGATCCATCTCGATCTGCCGCATTTCACGCTGATCGGCGCGACCACGCGTTCCGGCCAGCTGACGGCGCCGCTGCGCGACCGCTTCGGTGTGACGCTGCGCCTCGAGCTGTATTCGCCCGACGAGCTCAAACGCATCGTCAAGCGCTCGGCAGGCATCCTGGGCGTCGACATCGAAGAGGCGGGAGCCCTGGAGATCGCCTCGCGCTCGCGCGGGACGCCGCGTATCGCCAACCGTCTGCTGCGCCGCGTGCGCGACTACGCGCAGGTCTGCGCGGACGGCGTGATCACCAGCGCCGTCGCGGACAAAGCCCTGTCCAGCCTGGAGGTCGACAAGCTCGGCCTTGACGCGCTCGACCGGCGGATGCTGCGCAGCATCATCGATTATTACGGCGGCGGCCCCGTCGGGCTGGACACCCTCGCCGCGACGATCAACGAGGAGGCCGTGACGATCGAGGACGTCTATGAGCCGTATCTTCTCCAATGCGGTTTCCTTACGCGCACGCCGCGCGGACGCTGCGTGACCCGCAGGGCTTACGAGCATCTGGGGATCGAATATCTCGGTCAGCAGCAGATGGAAATGCCCTGAAACGGCAAAAAAATCATTGACAAAAAGGTCACCCGCGGTATAATACAATTTGTACACTTATAATAGAATACAGATAATTATGACTGATTTTTCATCCTTTACCGATCTCCAGCTCCAGCAAAGAGCGGCCGCGGGCGAACGTGAAGCCGAAGAAGCGCTCGTTGAGCGCTATATGCAGCTTGTCCGCGCCAGCGCAAGGCCGTTTTTCCTCGCGGGCGGAGACAGTGAAGATCTGATCCAGGAGGGGATGTTCGGCCTTCTCTCCGCGGTCAGACAGTTTGATCCAGAAAACGGCGCATCATTTCGCACCTTTGCGGAACACTGTATCAGAAAACGCATCATCTCGGCCATTCGATCCGCATCCCGTATGAAGCATTTCCCGCTAAACGACGGCCTGTCGCTCGAGCAACTCTCCGAAGACACCTCACTGCCTTTTGCGGCGATCCCCGCGGTCCAGCCATCGCCTGAAGAGCTTGTTTTAGCCAGAGAGAGCAAGGAAGAACTATACAGCGCCTTTCGAAACCGCCTGTCCAGGCTTGAGATCAAGGTTTTGGATCTCTATCTCGACGGGTTTTCCTACCAGGATATCGCACAGCGCCTCGGCAAAGACGCCAAGGCGGTGGACAACGCTGTGCAAAGGATAAGGCGCAAGATGGCGCAGGACCCCAATTTCGGCGATATCAGCGCGAGCTGAACGCAAATACAGCCCCAAAAGGCACAGATCAAAGAGAGGATTCACCATGTACGAAGACAAGACCCTAGTTTGCAAAGAGTGCGGCAAAGAGTTCATTTTCAGCGCCGGCGAGCAGGAATTCTACGCGGAGCGCGGCTTCCAGAACGAGCCCCAGCGCTGCAAGGCCTGCCGTGACGCGCGCAAGAACGCTGCCCACGGCCCGCGCGAGTATTTCACTGCCGTCTGCGCGGCCTGCGGCGGAGAGGCCAGAGTTCCTTTCCAGCCCAAGACCGATCGCCCCGTCTACTGCAGCGAGTGCTTTGCCAAGATGAAGGAGCAGCAGGCCTGAGCCTTCTGCCCGTTATGCTAAAAGAATGGGGCGCTTGAGCGTCCCATTCTTTTATGAAACAAGAAAGGTTGTAGTTTATGGAGATCACCAGAGAAACCATGCTGTCCGATATCCTTGAGAACTGCCCGGAGGCCATGCCCGCTTTTCAGGCGATCGGCATGCACTGCATGGGCTGCGCTCTTGCCAGCGGCGAGAACGTCGAGCAGGCCTGCGCCGCCCACGGCGTCGACCCCGACGAATTCCTTGAGGCGCTCAGGACCTATCTCGAGTCGCTCTGATCATTCAGGACGAACAAGCCGGAGAAAAGGCGATCATCGCTCTTGCTCCGGCTTTTGTTATAAGGAGAACGATGAACAAAAGGCTGGAAACGATCGCGGATATGGTGCGAAACGGCAGGGGACTGATCGACGTGGGGACGGACCACGGATACCTGCCCGTTTGGCTTGCCCGACGGGGCTATACGGGCTTTCTTTACGCATCGGATATCAACGCTTCTCCTCTCGCATCAGCCCGAAAAACGGCCCGTGAGGCGCTTGCGGAGGATCGGATCGAATTCCTTCTCTGCGACGGTCTCGACGGCTGCCCGCCGGAGAGGATAGACACGATCGTCATCGCGGGAATGGGCGGAGATCTGATCTGCCGTATCCTCGATCGGGCGGAATGGGTCCTCGACGGCGCCTATACGCTGATCCTCCAGCCGATGACAAAGGCAGAGGTCCTGCGCTACTGGCTCGTCAACAACGGCTTTTGCCTGGCGGAGGAGAAGCTCGTGCGCGACGGAACGATCCTTTATCAGGTCATACGGGCGCAGTATTTGCAGAATATGAAACTCAGCGACGCCGAGCTCTACGCGGGAGCCTTTGAAAACATCCGCACGGAGCCGCTCTGCGGCGAATGGCTCGATTCGCTGATCCTGCGCTTTGAGAAAGAGGAGAGGGGACTGCTTTCTTCGCTCAAGCCGGAGGAGGGGAGACTCTCGATCTGCCGAAGCGTAAAAGATGGATTGCTTGAGATGAAAGGAAAGCTCGGATGAACACGGTAAAGGACATTTTTGATAAGCTCTGTGAGATCGCGCCGCTCGAGCTGCAGCTCGATTACGATAACGCGGGCTTTCTGATTGGCCGCGCGGATGCTCCCGTGGAGAAGGCGCTCCTCAGCCTGGACGTGACGGAGGAGGTCGTGGACGAGGCCGCTGCGCGCGGCGCGCAGCTGATCGTGTCGCATCATCCCGTCATCTGGGAGGAGATGAAGAGCCTCACGGATCAAAAGAGCGGAAACGAAAAGCTGCTGCGGCTTTTGGAAAACGGGATCGCCGTGATCTCGATGCACACCAATCTCGACATCGCCGAGGGCGGCGTGAACGACGTGCTGATCTCGCTTCTCGGCGCGGAAAACGAAGGTCCCTTCGACGAAGAAGGCTGCGGCAGAAAAGGAAGACTGCAAAAAGCCCTGCCGCTGGACGCTTTTCTTGCGCTCTGCAAGGAGAAGCTGAACACGAGAGGCCTTCGCTACTATGACGCGGGAAGACCGGCAGAGCATATCGCCGTGCTCGGAGGGGCGGGCGGTTCCGCGCTGATCGAAGCATGGAGGGCCGGCTGCGATACCTACGTCACGGCAGACGTGAAATACAGCGTTTTTCTGCAGGCGCGGGAGCTGGGGATCAATCTGATCGACGGCGACCATTTCTGCACGGAAAACCCCATTATGGGCGTTCTGGCGCAAAAGTTGGGCGAAGCCTTCCCGGAGACCGCCTTTATCGTTTCCGAGCGCCACGATCAGACCGCGCGTTTCTTTTGACGGGACGGGCAGGCGCATAACGAGCCTCCGCTTTTCATAGACTCGTACAAACGAGATTATGAAAGCGGAGGCTGTTTATTATGTCGGATGCCAGTATTTACGCGGATATCGCACAGCGGACGGGCGGCGCGGTGATGATCGGAGTCGTAGGGCCCGTGAGGACGGGGAAATCGACCTTTATCAAGCGTTTTATGGAGGCGCTGGTGCTGCCGCGCATAGATAACGCCTACATCCGCGAAAGAGCGCGAGACGAGCTGCCGCAGAGCGCTTCGGGCAGGACGGTGATGACCGCCGAGCCCAAATTCGTGCCCGAGGAGGCGGTGGAGATAGAGCTTGAAAACAGCTCCCTTTCCGTCCGGCTGATAGACTGCGTCGGCTTCGCCGTCGAGGGCGCGGAGGGCTTCACGGGCGAGGACGGCTCGCCCCGCATGATATCTACCCCGTGGTTTGACCATGAAATACCCCTCGCCCGCGCCGCCGAAACCGGCACGCAGCGCGTGATTACGGAGCATTGCACCATAGGCGTCGTCGTGACGACGGACGGGAGCTTCACGGATATAGCGCGCGAAGCCTACGAAGCCGCCGAGGCGCGCGCCATAGCGGAGCTGAAGGCGACGGGGAAGCCCTTCGCGGTTGTTCTCAATTCGGCGGCGCCGCAGAGCGAGGAAGCGCAGGCGCTTCGGCAAGGGATAAGCGAGCGCTATTCCGTCGCCTGCCTGTGCCTCAACTGCCTTGAACTGCGCCGCGAGGACGTTTCGCTTGTAGTCGGCTCGGTTCTCGGCGAATTTCCGCTTGAACGGGTGGAGATAGAGCTGCCGAGCTGGATAGACGTACTCCCGGCCTCCCATGCGGTGAAAAGCGCCGTGTTTTCCTCGGTGCGGCAGGCTTTTTCCGCCGCACGGCGGGTTTCGGACGCGCCGGAGGCTGTGGCGGAAATCTCCCGCTGCGAGTGCGTTGAGAGCGCGCGGGCGGCGCGCACGGACCTCGGCAGCGGCGTTTTGAGCGTGGAGGTGGTTTTGCCGCGCGCGCTGTTTTACCGCACGCTGAACGAGTTTTCGGGCTTTTCCGCCGCTGACGACGGCGACCTTCTGGCGCTGCTTTCGGA
>JAEEGI010023111.1_pt1 | contig 12240 bp, 8 predicted proteins | sample 8958751 | NCBI WGS metagenome assembly JAEEGI01 (sample SAMN16246545, study PRJNA631951) | gut metagenome | biome: gut microbiome; feature: rumen; material: KS-attached | host: Bos | place: Iran: Karaj | collected 2018-10 | reverse complement strand
CGTCTGCAAAAGCAGGCCTGGACCCCTATGTTATAAGAGGGTGGATGGATTTTTGATTATAAAGATAATCTGTTTTCCGGTGGAGATAATACTCCCATGATGGCGTTGATTACACCTGTTAAAAATCGTAAATACGGAGAGCTTGGTGTGATTGAGGCTAATATGAAAATGGAGACAATGTTCCCCTCTTTGTATGAAAATGTTGCCGGTGAAATCAGTTGCTTTGTTACAGCTGAGGGCAGAGTTATTTTCGGAAAGAACACTAATGAGGCTGTTAGAAAAATCGCCATTTCTCTGGCAAGACAAATGCAGGAAATCGCAAAAAAAGGTGAGACCCCGGATATTAAAACCTATTACAGTAAGAATGATAAAAGCGTTATTTCAGGAATGTATATTAATGAGCTTTCAGGAACGCTTGTCTCTGTAAAAAATATTTCAGAAAATATCCAAGAGGTTCATAGTCAGCGAAATGCATTTGTATTTTGGATGATTTGCATTCTGGTTGTTTTGTACTTCTTGGTTAATCGTGTAGTGCTTAATCTTTTAAAGAACTTCTATGATGTTTTGCGTACAATCAGACAGGTACGTGCAGGAAATCTGTATGTAAGAGCTACTGATGTCGGCAGAGAAGATGAAATGGGTGAGCTGGCTCACCAGGTTAATCGAATGCTTGACAACATTCAGACTCTTATGCAGCAGAATATCGACAGAGAAATCCTGGCAAAGGATAGCCAGATTAAGGCTTTACAGAATCAGATAAATGCCCATTTTATTTACAACGTTTTGGAATCCATAAAGATGATGGCGGAGATGCAGGAGGAGTATCAGATTTCTGATTCCATAACAAGTCTAGGAAAGCTCCTGAGATATAGTATGAAGTGGAGCTCTAATACGGTGCTTGTGGCAGATGAGTTGGAATATATAAAAAATTATATGGCACTTATCAATCTTAGATTTGATTATGTCATATATCTGTCTTTGAATATTCCGGAAGAAATTTTAAGTCAGAAAATACCTAAGATGTCCCTTCAGCCAATCATTGAAAATGCCATAATTCATGGTGTGGAGGAGATTGCAGAGGACACAACTATTTATATCAAAGGTATTGTCATTGATTCCGACTGTATCATAGAGATTACAGATAATGGTCGTGGCATGAATGCGGAAGAACTGGAGCTGCTCAGAAAAAAGATAGCAGGTGAAATAGAAACCAGTGGTAGTTCAAGCAACGGTATTGGATTAAAGAATGTTGAGGATAGATTAAAAATGGCCTATGGCCCAGGCTACGGAATAGAAGTGGCTGCTATGGAAGGATGCTATACGAAGGTAAGCATCAAAATTCCTATGATTGAGATAGATGTAAACGAGGGGAATTCATGAATAAAATACTAGTTGTTGAAGATGAAAAGCTAATAAGACAGGGAATCTCTGCAATGATCAAAAGAAGTGGGGTCCCATATGAAGAGGTAATAGAGTGCAGTAATGGCTTGCAAGCCTTGGATATACTGAAGACTACCAGGATTGACGTGATGCTGACAGATATTAGAATGCCAAAGATGAATGGGATTGAATTGGTTCAGGCGGTGCAGGAGCTGGATAATCCTCCTCTTTCAGTGGCAGTCAGTGGCTATGATGATTTTTCCTACGCAGTAGAAATGATGAGACAGGGAGTAAGGGAGTATATCTTAAAGCCTGTTGAAAGAGATAAGCTGAAGGAAGTTCTTACAAAGCTTGATGAGGAACTGAATAATCGAAGACTAGACGAGGAAAAGACAGAGCTTACTGATACAAAGCTTTTGAAGTATTTTCTTCAGGATAGTGGAACAACCTCTGATGACATCAAGCTTATAGCTAAAAAAATAAAGGATGAGGTTGGGCAGCAGTATAATGTGTATGTTGCTCCTATTGGCAGTCTTCCAGAAGAAAAGTGTGGAATTCTTCTAAAAAACGTTTTGGGATCCAATGTTATGATAGTTTCATCAGAGAGAACTATTCATAACATAAGATATGTTGGTGTCAGTGATTCCTATTCAGATGCATCGGATTTAAAAAAGGCATACACTCAGGCAAGGGATAGAAGAATGGAAGCTTTTTTGCAGAATATGAGTGTAGTAGATGAGGACTTACCTGAAATTCCGGAAATGCTATTGCAATCAGCTCAGAAATACACAGATAAAAAATCCATATCTGCCCGAGTGCAATTGATGGGTACAGATAGAACAAAAGACCTTAAAAAAGAGTGGGATGGCTTATTTATTGCTGCAATAAGAGGACAGATTCCGGCTTCTGATTTTTTAGATTCGATTGAATTTTTTATTACTGAGTTCACGGGAACTTTTAGAGAAGAAGTACCGGTAGAGCTTAAAAATGTAATGGAGATTGATTGCCTTGATATTTACCGAGAGAAATTTATGAGCTTTATTTTGGAGAGACAATCAGAGTTTATGCTAAAAAATGATTCTGATAATACCTCTTCAAAAATGCAGGAAGCCATTAAATACATAAAGGAAAATTATTCAACAGATTTGAATATGGCAGTTGTAAGCAACCATATATCAATGAATTATTCATTGTTTTCCACAGAGTTTAAAAACTTTACAGGCACTAATTTTGTCACCTATGTAAAGGATCTTAGAATGGCAGAGGCAAAGGAACTTTTGGCCAATACAGACTTAAAGGTAAATGAGATTTCTGCCAAGGTCGGATATGACAATGAAAAACATTTTATGAAAAGCTTCAAATCCTATGTTGGGGTGTCACCAACCGAATATAGAAAGAATGCAAGTGCTTTGCGATAAGGTTTATAATGTGTTAAACTAAGGCAGACTTTTGAGGAGGGATTTTAAGACATGAAAAAAAGATTATTAGCATTAGTTTTAATATGCACAATGGCCTTTTCTCTTTCTGCCTGTGGAAAGAAAGAAGACAAAGCTGAAACTAAGACAGAGAAGACAGATAAAACCAGCAAAAAGAAGGTTGCTGATATCGAATATGATGTAGACGAATTTGTTAAGCTTGGAGAGTATAAGAATCTCGAAATCACATTGGATGGAGAGTACGAGTACTCGGATGAGGGCTTTGATAAATACGTTCAGACAACCATCGAAGATGCAGCAATCTATGTTGAGGATTCAGAGGCAAAAGAAATCAAAGAAGATTCTATCGTTAACGTTGATTATGTAGGTTCACAGGATGGAGTTGCATTTGATGGCGGTTCAGCTGAGGATCAGCTTATCGATGTTGGAAATAACAGCTCTGCAACAGGTGGCGGATATATTGAGGGCTTCACAGCAGGTCTTGTTGGTCACACTGTTGGCGAAGAGGTTGCCTATGAGGTTACTTTCCCAGCAGATTATGGCAATGCTGATTTAGCTGGCCAGACAGTTATTTTTACATTCCAGGTAAATTATATTGCAAAGAGCATTAATTCAAAGAAGGACCTTACAGATGAAATCGTTTCAGACAAGTTCGGTTATGACACAGTTGATGCTTATATGGATTTCTTAAAGACTCAGTATGAATCAAGTCTTGAGAGCAATCTTAAAAACGACAAGCAGACAGCAGTTTTAAATGCTGTAATCAATGGTAGCAAGGTATCCTCTATTCCAGAGGCTCTTAGCCAGGCCAGATTAGATATGTACCTTAATGTATATAACAAGCAGTACGAATCATACGGAACTACTGCAAAGGAATACTTCGAGTCTATGGGACAGGATTATGATGCTTATGTAGAAAGCATGAAGACAAGCATTCAGGAATCTACAGAGACAGAACTTATTCTTGAGGCTATTGCAAAGGCTGAGGGAATCGAAATCGACGAGGATGGCTACAAAACATTCATCCAGGGTATTCTTTCATCATCAGGAGCTACAGATGAGACAAGCTTCTATGAGGTATATGATGTAGATGGATACTCAGGCGAGAGATACTTCCGTCAGGCATATCTTACACAGAAGGCTTTGGATTTCTGTATTGACAATGCTAGTTATACAGGCGCACCTGCTGCTGCAGAATAGGAAAATACTTTATATTTTACCTGACCTGTAGTATAATTTATTAATCTTAGGGTTACTATGAGTAGTAGCTGTTTATAGAAAAGGAGATTTAATTATGGAACACATCAAAACATTAAATACTGCAAGATTACAGAACACTGTTAAAGAAGGCGGATGTGGCGAGTGCCAGACATCATGCCAGTCAGCTTGCAAGACTTCTTGTACAGTTGGTAACCAGAGCTGTGAGCACTCTAAGTAATTGCTCATTTTTTAAGAAGTAATATTTTGCACAGACCGGTCCTCGCTAGTTTTGGTGGGGAACGGTCTATTGTGCGTTTATGAAAGGACATTTTTTAGTGATTCACCAGTTTAAAAACAACGGTTACAATATCGTAATCGACATTAATAGTGGTGCCATCCATGTTGTAGACGAAATTACATACGATTTCTTAGCTTTCTGGCAGGAGCAGGGAAAGGATCAGGCACTCATTCAGATGAAGAACAGCCATCCAGAGGTTTCTGAGACAGAGCTTTCAGAAATCCAGTCAGAAATTGAACAGCTCATTTCAGAGGGAGCACTTTTTACAGAGGACAATTACGAGCCAAGGATTGCTGATTTTACAGCACGTCCTACAGTTGTTAAGGCTCTTTGCTTACATATAACCCACGATTGCAATCTTGCTTGCAAGTATTGCTTCGCAGAAGAGGGTGAATACCACACAGGAAAGCGCGAGCTTATGACTTACGAGGTAGGTAAGCAGGCACTTGATTTCCTTGTTGCTAATTCAGGCAGCAGAAGAAATCTCGAGGTTGATTTCTTCGGTGGGGAACCTCTTATGAACTGGCAGGTAGTTAAGGATTTAGTTGCCTACGGTCGCTCAATTGAAAAGGAGCACAATAAAAACTTTAGATTTACACTCACCACAAACGGTGTGTTGCTAAATGATGAGATTCAGGAATTTGCAAATAAGGAAATGGCTAATGTGGTTCTTAGCTGCGATGGTCGCCCAGAAATTCACAATCTCATGCGCCCATTCAAAAAGGGTGCACCAAGCTACGAACTTGTTATGCCAAAGTTCAAAAAGCTTGCTGATTCCCGTAATCAGGACAGATATTATATTCGTGGTACTTTCACCCGCAATAATCTTGATTTTTCAAAGGATGTTATCCATCTTGCAAATGAAGGCTTTAAACAGATTTCAGTTGAGCCTGTAGTTGCACAGGAGACAGACGACTATGCACTTCGTGAAGAGGATTTACCAAAGCTTTTCGAAGAGTACGATTCACTTTGTGCCGAGATGATGCGTCGTCAGGGAACTGATGAGGACTTCAATTTCTTCCACTTTATGATTGATTTGGAAGGTGGTCCTTGTGTTTACAAGCGTCTTTCAGGATGCGGTTCAGGAACAGAATATATGGCGGTTACACCTACTGGTGAGCTTTATCCTTGTCATCAGTTTGTTGGAAACACAGATTTCTGTCTTGGTGATGTTTGGAACGGAGTTCAGAAAAAGGATGTTGTAAATCAGTTTAAGCATTGCAATGTATACGCAAAAGAAGAATGCAAGAACTGTTTCGCAAGATTCTATTGCAGCGGGGGATGTGCAGCAAATGCATATAATTTCACAGGAAGTATTCTTGGAAATTATCACGTAGGTTGCGAGCTTCAAAAGAAGCGTGTGGAGTGTGCTATTGCTTTAAAGGTACACAACGCAGAGGTAAACGAAACAAAAGAAGCGTAAAGCTTCTTTAGACTGCTAAGCAGTTATATTTTACAGATAGGAGAATAAATAATGAAACGTTTAAAAAAAGGACAGGGGATTGCCTGGCTGGTTGCGTTTGTAGCTATTCTTGGTTTACTTGGATATTACGCATTCACAGTTATTACAGGCACAATTAAAGAGAATGATGACAGCCTAAAGCTTGGTCTTGACCTTGATGGTGGTGTCAGCATTACATACGAGGCAGTTGGAGACAAGCCTACAGATGAGCAGATGGCAGATACAATTCTCAAGCTCCAGCAGCGTATCGAAAATGACCTTGGCGAGGAAAGCGCAACTACAGAAGCAAATGTTTATCGCGTAGGTGATGACAGAATCACAGTTGAGATTCCTGGCGTTTCAGATGCTAATGCATTATTGGAGGAGTTAGGTACTCCAGGTACACTTTATTTCATTGCACAGAAGGACAATGAAGGAAACGAGAACTACAGCTATGGCACAACAGAAGATGGAAAGCCAGGATATGTTCTCAATTATGACATCCAGACACTTATGGACAATGGTTCAGTTATCTGTACTGGTAAGGAAGTAACAGCAGCTCAGGGCAGAGCTCAGCAGGATCAGACTACTAGCGCTACAAAGTACGTTGTTACATTACAGTTCAACGATGAAGGAACAAAGGCATTTGGCGATGCTACAACAGTAGCAGCAGTTGCTGGTGAGACAATCGGTATCTACTATGATGGTCAGTTTGTTTCAGTTCCAAAGGTAAACGAAGCTATCACATCTGGAAATTGTGAGATTAGTGGTATGTCTTCAATGGAAGAAGCTGAAAAGCTTGCTTCATATATTCGTATCGGTGGTCTTGATATCGAGCTTAAGGAATTAGAGTCACAGGTTGTAGGTGCTCAGCTTGGTGCTGATGCTCTTAGAACATCACTTATTGCAGCAGGCGTAGGTCTTGCACTTGTAATGGTATTCCTTATCATTATGTATCTTGTTCCTGGTGTAACAGCTTCACTTGCTCTTGCACTTTATACAGCAATGCTTGTTAGCATTCTTAAGGCTTTCGATATCACACTTACACTTCCAGGTATCGCAGGTATGATTCTTTCAATCGGTATGGCAGTAGATGCTAACGTAATCGTATTTGCACGTATCCGTGAAGAGATTAAGAGTGGTCGTCCGGTTGTTTCAGCTGTTGAGACAGGTTTCTCAAAGGCTCTTTCAGCTATCCTTGATGGAAACATCACAACACTTATTGCAGCAGCAGTACTTGGTATTCTTGGATCTGGTACAGTAAAGGGATTCGCAATTACTCTTGCACTTGGTGTTGTTTTATCAATGTTTACAGCACTTGTTATTACAAGAATTCTTATTAATTCTTTCTATGCACTTGGTATTCGTTCACCAAAGGCATACGGAGAGGCAAAGGAGCCATCTAAGTTCGACTTTGTTGGCAAGAAGGCAGTATTTATTGGTATTTCAGTTGCTATTATCGCAGCAGGCTTTATCACAATGGGTGTATTTAAGGCAAAGAGTGGTTCAGGTCTTAATTACTCACTTGAGTTCCTTGGTGGTACATCAACAACAGTTGATTTCAACGAGACATATTCACTTGCAGACTTAGATGCAAAGGTTGTACCAGAAATCGCTAAGACACTTGGTATCAGCGAAGGAAGCATCCAGACAACAACAGTAGATGGAAGCAATCAGGCTATCTTCAAGACACGTACACTTTCACTTGAAGAGAGAACATCACTTAATGAGATGTTTGAGAACAATTACAACGTTAAGGAAGAGTCAATTACATCTCAGAGTATTGGTTCTACTATCTCAGGCGAGATGCGTAGCCAGTCTACAATTGCTGTAATCGTTGCAGTACTTTGCATGCTTGTATATATTTGGTTCAGATTCAAGGACATCAGATTTGCTTCTTCAGCAATCATTGCACTTGTACACGATGTTCTTATCGTACTTGCACTTTACTCATTCGCAAGAATTTCTGTAGGTGCTGCATTTATCGCATGTATGCTTACAGTTATCGGTTACTCAGTCAACGATACAATCGTTGTATTCGACCGTATCCGTGAAAACCACAAGGCTATTAGAATTGAAAATGCTGAGACACTTAAGACACTTTGTAACGAGTCACTTGCTCAGACACTTTCACGTTCTATTTCAACATCAATCACAACAGCTATTATGGTACTTATGCTTCTCATCCTTGGTGTTTCATCAATCAGAGAGTTTGCATTACCACTTCTTGCTGGTGTAATTGCTGGTACATATTCATCAATCTTTATTGCAACACAGCTTTGGTATATCTTAAAGCTTAAGTTCGCTTCAAAGAACTAAGATTAGAACTAGGAGAAAAAACATGATAGACATTAAGTTTTTACGTGAGAATCCAGACGCAGTTAAGGAAAATATCAAAAAGAAATTTCAGGAGCACAAGCTTGGCCTTGTAGATGAGGTCATTGAGCTTGATGACAAGAGACGTGCTACTCAGCAGCAGGCTGACGATATGCGTGCTGAGATGAATAAGGCATCTAAGCAGATTGGTGCACTTATGGCTCAGGGCAAGAAGGAAGAGGCTGAGGCTGCAAAGGCTGAGGTTGCTGAGCTCAAGCAGAAGATCAAGGATTTAGAGCCAGTTGAGAAGGAGCTTGCTGATGAGGTAGAGGAAATCATGATGAAGATTCCTAACATTATCGATCCTAGCGTTCCAATTGGTCCAGACGATTCTTGCAACGTTGAAATCGAAAAGTTTGGTGAGCCAGTGGTTCCTGATTTTGAGATTCCTTATCATACAGATATCATGGAAAGATTCAATGGTATCGATTTAGATGCAGCTGGCAAGGTTGCAGGTAATGGTTTCTATTACCTTATGGGAGATATTGCTCGTCTTCATTCAGCAGTTATCTCTTATGCACGTGATTTCATGATTGATAGAGGCTTTACATATTGTATTCCACCTTTCATGATTCGTTCAAACGTAGTTACTGGTGTTATGTCATTCGAGGAAATGGATGCAATGATGTACAAGATTGAGGGCGAGGATCTTTACCTCATCGGTACTTCAGAGCATTCTATGATTGGTAAGTTCATTGATACACTCAATGATGAAGCTAATCTTCCATACACACTTACAAGCTACAGCCCTTGCTTCAGAAAGGAAAAGGGCGCACACGGTATTGAAGAGCGTGGTGTATATCGTATCCACCAGTTCGAAAAGCAGGAGATGATCGTTGTATGTAAGCCAGAGGATTCAAAGATGTACTATGACAAGCTTTGGCAGAATACAGTAGATTTATTCCGTAGCTTAGACATTCCAGTACGTACACTTGAGTGTTGTTCAGGAGATTTAGCAGACCTTAAGGTTAAGTCTTGTGACGTAGAGGCTTGGTCACCACGTCAGAAGAAGTACTTTGAGGTAGGTAGCTGCTCAAATCTTGGAGATGCTCAGGCACGTCGTCTTAAGATTCGTGTTAAGGGCGAGGATGGAAACAAGTATTTCGCTCACACACTTAACAACACAGTTGTTGCTCCACCACGTATGCTCATCGCATTCCTTGAGAACAACTTACGTGCAGATGGTAGCGTAGCTATTCCAAAGGCTCTTCAGCCATATATGGGTGGAAAAGAGGAACTTATTCCCGTAAAGTAAAATTCGTCTATTGACAAATTGTCAATATGGATATAATATCTGCAAGATATAAGGCGGTAGGCATCAAGCTCATATATTTCTTTAGTGAGACATTTAGTCGAGCGGAGAAATATATGGCTTGTAGCCGTAACCGCCATTTTTGGGGTTTTTTACAATGTAGTTTATTGTAAGAATTAAGAAAGAGAAGTTTATGTCAGTTCAAAGTAGAGAAGATATTAGAAATATTGCCATTATCGCACACGTAGATCATGGTAAAACTACACTTGTAGATGAGCTTTTAAAGCAGTCTGGTGTATTTAGAGAGAATCAGGAAGTTGCAGAACGTGTTATGGATTCGAATGATATCGAGCGTGAGCGTGGTATCACAATCCTTTCAAAGAACACAGCTGTATATTACAAAGATACAAAGATTAATATCATAGACACACCAGGTCATGCTGATTTTGGTGGCGAGGTAGAGCGTGTACTTAAGATGGTAAACGGTGTTGTTCTTGTAGTAGATGCATTTGAAGGTGCAATGCCACAGACAAAGTTCGTTCTTATGAAGGCACTTGACCTTGATTTACCAGTTATTGTTTGTATTAACAAAATCGATAGACCAGAGGCTCGTCCAGATGAGGTTATCGACGAAGTATTAGAGCTCTTCATGGACCTTGATGCTTCTGATGAGCAGCTTGATTGTCCATTTATTTATGCATCAGCAAAGGAAGGTTTTGCAATCAGAGATCTTAATGAAGAGCACAAGGATATGACAGCTCTCTTTGAGACAATCGTTGATTATATTCCAGCTCCTACAGGTGATCCAGAGGCACCTACACAGGTACTTATTTCTACTATCGATTACAATGAGTATGTTGGACGTATCGGTATCGGTAAGGTAGAAAACGGTTCTATTAAGGTAAATCAGGATGCTATCGTTGTTAATGCACACGATCCTGAAAAGAGCAATAAGGTTCGTATTTCAAAGCTTTTTGAGTATGATGGACTTAATAAAGTAGATGTTACAGAGGCTAATATTGGTTCAATTGTAGCAATCTCAGGTATTTCAGATATTCACATTGGTGATACAATCTGTTCTGTAGATGCACCAAATCCTATTCCTTTCCAGAAGATTTCTGAGCCTACTATTTCGATGAATTTCATTGTAAATGATAGCCCACTTGCTGGCCAGGAAGGAAAGTATGTTACATCACGTCACATTCGTGAGCGTCTTATGAAGGAGCTTAATACTGACGTTTCACTCCGTGTAGAGGATACAGATTCGCCAGATTCACTTAAGGTTTCTGGACGTGGTGAGCTTCACTTATCAGTTCTTATAGAGAATATGCGTCGTGAAGGCTTCGAGTTTGCTGTATCAAAGGCAGAGGTTCTTTACAAGGAAGACGAAAAGGGCCACAAGCTTGAGCCAATGGAGCGTGCATATGTTGATGTTCCAGATGAGTTTACTGGAGCTGTTATCGAGAAGCTTTCTCAGAGAAAGGGTGAGCTTCAGAATATGACACCTATCGCAGGTGGATATACTCGTATCGAGTTTAAGATTCCTTCACGTGGTCTTATTGGATATCGTGGAGAATTCATGACAGATACAAAAGGAAATGGTATAATTAATACAATTTTCGACGGTTATGAGCTTTACAAGGGAGATATCTCTTATCGTAAGTTAGGAAGCCTTATTGCTTTCGAGACTGGAGAGTCAGTTACTTACGGTCTTTTCTCAGCTCAGGATCGTGGTACTCTTTTCATCGGACCAGGTGAAAAGGTTTACTCAGGTATGGTTATTGGTCAGTGCTCACGTGCAGAGGATGTGGAGCTTAATGTATGTAAGAAGAAGCATCTTACAAATACTCGTTCTTCATCTGCTGATGAGGCACTTACACTTGTTCCACCTAGAGTACTTAGCCTTGAGCAGGCATTAGATTTCATCGATGTTGATGAGTTATTGGAGGTTACTCCAGAATCTCTTCGTATCAGAAAGAGAATTCTTGATCCAACACTTAGAAAGAGAGCTAGCTTTAAGAAATAAGGAGACTTATGGAAAAGGGAATTGTTCAAGTATACTATGGAACTGGGCAAGGAAAGTCAGCAGCGGCTTTGGGACAGGCTATTCGCTATGCTTCAGAGGGCCGAAGCACTACTATCATTCAGTTCCTTAAATCCGAAACAAATACTGATTACTTAAGTAAGCTTGAGCCAGAAATTAAGCTTTTTAGATTTGAGCGCTCAAAAGATAGTTTTGCAGATCTTACAGAGGATCAAAAGCACGAGGAAGTTTTAAATATTCAAAACGGCTTAAATTATGCAAAAAAGGTTTTGGGAACAGGCGAAAGTGATTTAGTTATTCTTGATGAAGTTCTTGGTGTAGTAGATGAGGGAATCGTTCCAGAGCAGGATATTTTGAGTGCTCTTGAGGGTCGTTCATATTCTACTAATGTCATAATGACAGGATTAAATATTACAAAAGGAATATTCGAAATTGCTGACAGTGTTTTAAATTTAAAACCTGAAAAGTAATTTCATAGAACTGCCATGGGCATTCTGCCCGTATACATGGCAGTTCTTTGTTTATAAATAAAGAATGAGGTGAATAATATGACAAAAGTGGTTATGCATGGATGCAATGGACACATGGGAAGAGTAATTACTGATATTTGCAAGTCTGACTCAGATGTAACAATCGTTGCAGGAGTTGACAAGTTTAAGGGAATAGACAATGAATATCCAGTATTCGATTCTTTGGATCAGGTTGATGTAGACTATGATGTAGTAATCGATTTTTCTACAGCATCAGCAGTAGATGGTCTTTTAGATGTTTGTGAGAAAAACAATAAACCAGTAGTTCTTTGTACAACAGGCT
>JAEEGI010023107.1_pt1 | contig 12241 bp, 10 predicted proteins | sample 8958751 | NCBI WGS metagenome assembly JAEEGI01 (sample SAMN16246545, study PRJNA631951) | gut metagenome | biome: gut microbiome; feature: rumen; material: KS-attached | host: Bos | place: Iran: Karaj | collected 2018-10 | reverse complement strand
TGCTTGATTGCCCTACGGCTCCGATTGCCTGATTGAAGAATCCCGATTTGCCGAACGCAAAGCCTTCGCCCCTTTGGGGAGAAGGTGTCGAGCGCAGCGAGACGGATGAGGGGGACGTTCCGACAGGCAGACGGTTGAATATACGAATCGGTGGTCGATACCCCCCTCATCCGTCATCCGGCTTCCGTGAGACGCCGGATGCCACCTTCCCCCCGAGGGGGGAAGGCTCTGTCGGAGCCCCGGCAAGCTGCCCGTCCCATCCCTCGTCCCCTATTACCTATTGCCTGTTGCCTATTGCCTGATCGACAAATCCCAATTTCCTCCGTGGGCTGAACGGTTGCAGGAAAAATTTGAAAATTACGAAAAATTATGCTTTACTTTTGACAAGCCCTGTGCTACTATATATCGGCTGGCAGAATGCCATAGCCCCGGCGCTCAGTTTGCGGATCACACCGACCGCATACTTAGCCCATGGGCAGAAATAATTGAAAGGTGGTAAATACCATGATCCAGAAGGAAAAGAAGTCCCAGGTCATCCTGGACAACGCGACCCACGAGGGCGACACCGGTTCTCCCGAGGTCCAGATCGCCATTCTCACCGCCCGCATCAACGAGCTGACCGAGCACCTGCGCGTGCACACCCACGACAACCACAGCCGCCGCGGCCTGCTCAAGATGGTCGGCAAGCGCCGCAGCCTGCTTGACTACCTGGCCCGCAAGGACATCAACCGCTACCGCGCCATCATCGCCAAGCTGGGTATCCGTAAGTAATTCGTCAAAAGACGGGGTTTCCCCCAGGGGAAACCCCGTTGTTTGAATCCGCCCCGCATGGGAGCGCCTTTCGCGTTTGAAGGTGCTGTGAGAGTCAATAGGCATCAGTCATCAGCCCTGGTCCCTGATCCCTGATCCCTGACCCCTCTCACGTCAGCTTCAAGTGCGAAACCTCCCATGCACCACACACCTGTACCATAGGAGGTTATTCATGGTTACCAGAAAACAGTACCCCAACCATCACATCTTTGAGACCGAGATCGGCGGCCGCACCTTTACCGTCGAGACCGGCAGGGTGGCGGAGCTGGCCGATGCCGAGTGCATCTGCCGCTACGGCGACACCGTGGTTCTCTCCACCATCACCTGCAACCCCATCCCCAAGGCGGGCATGGACTACTTCCCCCTGACCATCGAGTTTGAAGAGCGTCTGTACGGCGTGGGCCGCATCCCCGGCTCCTTCAACCGCCGCGAGGGCCGTCCCTCCGAGAAGGCCATCCTGACCATGCGTCTGATCGACCGCCCGATGCGCCCCTTCTTCGACGATGAGCTCCGCAACGACGTCGTGATCACCGAGACCGCCATGGCCGTGGACCACGACAACCCCGTTGAGGTCGTCGCCTCCCTCGGCGCCTTCATCGCCACCGCCTGCTCCTCCGTGCCCTGGAACGGCCCCATGGCCACCACCGAGGTCGCGTATCTGGACGGCGAGTATATCGTCAACCCCTCCGCCGAGCAGCGCGCCGCGGCGCTGATGTTCGTCACCATCGCCTCCACCGCCGAAAAGGTCGTCATGATCGAGACCGAGGCCAAGGAGGTCCCCGAGGACATCCTGCTCAAGGGCATCGAGCTGGCCCACGAGACCAACAAGAAGATCGTTGCCTTCATCAACGAGATCGTCGCCGCCATCGGCAAGCCGAAGTTCACCTTTGAGAAGGCTGCCGTCAACCACGACCTGCTCGACGATCTGTGCGCCTACGGCATGGATCAGATCGAGTTTGCCCTGGACACCGACGACAAGAACGTCCGCGAGGAGCGTCTGACCGCCGCCCGTCTGGACTTTGCCGAGAAGTTTGCCGAGAAGTACGAGGACTTTGAGGAGAACATCGAGGTCTGCCTGTACAAGATGCAGAAGAAGGTCGTCAAGAAGTGGCTGCTCGCGGGCAAGCGCGTGGACGGCCGCGGCATGGACGACATCCGTCCGCTCGACGCTCAGGTCGCCGTTCTGCCCCGCGTTCACGGCTCCGGCCTGTTCACCAGAGGCCAGACCCAGGTCCTCTCCGTTTGCACCCTGGCCACGATGTCCATGGAGCAGAAGCTGGACACCATCTTCCCCGAGGAAGGCAAGCGCTATATCCACCACTACAACTTCCCCGCCTACTCCACCGGCGAGGCCAGAGCGGCCCGCTCCACCTCCCGCCGCGAGATCGGTCACGGCGCACTGGCTGAAAAGGCCCTGATCCCCGTCCTGCCCAGCCTCGACGAGTTCCCCTACTGCATCCGCGTGGTCTCTGAGGTTCTGTCCTCCAACGGCTCCACCTCTCAGGGCTCCATCTGCGGCTCCACCCTGGCTCTGATGGACGCCGGCGTGCCCATCAAGCGGCCCGTGGCGGGCATCTCCTGCGGCCTGATCTCCGACAAGGAGACCGGCGAATGGCGGACCTTCACCGACATTCAGGGCGTGGAAGACTTCCACGGCGAGATGGACTTCAAGGTAGCCGGCACCACCGAGGGCGTTACCGCCATTCAGATGGACCTCAAGAACGACGGTCTGACGATGGAGATCATCGCCGACGCGCTGGAGCGCTGCCGCAAGGCCCGTCTGGAGATCCTCAATGAGATCATTCTCCCCTGCATCCCCGCGCCTCGTCCCGAGGTTTCCGAGTGGGCGCCCAAGATGCTCACCATGAAGATCGACGTGGACAAGATCCGCGAGGTCATCGGCAAGGGCGGCTCCATGATCCAGAAGATCGTGGCCGAGTCCGGCGCTCAGGTGGACATTGAGGACGACGGCACCATCCGCATCGCTTCTCCGAACGCCGCCTCCTGCGACGCCGCGAAGCGCATGATCGACGACATCTGCTTCGTCCCCGAGGTCGGCAAGCTGTACTACGGCAAGGTCGTCCGCATCATCCCGATCGGCGCCTTCATTGAGCTGGCCCCCGGCAAGGACGGCATGTGCCACATCCGCGATCTGGAGTTCAAGCGCACCGAGAAGGTCGAGGACGTGCTGAACATCGGCGATATGACCTGGGTCAAGGTCACAGAGATCGACGAGCGCGGCCGCGTCAACCTCAGCCGCAAGGAAGCCCTCAAGGAAATGGGCCAGAAATAAGCAAAACGCCTTTCATCCGGCGCTGCCCCGGGCAGCCCGAACGAACAGGGCCCCGCCATCGGCGAGGCCCTGTTCGTTTCTTCATGCCCCGTGCGCCGAAGCGCCTCCCGTTTCCCGACGTCAATCGCTTCTTGCATTCCGCTGCGGGTTGTGGTACAATGGGGTAAAAGGGCGAGTTTGCCCGAAAATCGATTCTTTCTTCCGGAGGTACCGTCATGCGTTATCAAAAGCTGGGAAACACCGATCTGAACGTCTCCGTGCTGGCCCTGGGAACCTGGGCGCTCGGCGGGGGCAGCGTCTGGACGGATCGCGACTCCACGAGCGCGGAGGCCGCGCGTCTGCTGGACGCCTGCAAGGACGCCGGCGTGAATTACATCGACACCGCCCCGGTCTACGGCACCGGCGCAAGCGAGGAGCTGCTGGGGCAGGCCCTGCAGGGCCGCCGTCACGACTTTATTCTGCAGACCAAGTGCTCCCTGAACTGGCGCGGCGAGGGCGGCAACTTCCACTATTCCCGCGACGGCTACACCGTGAACAACGACACCCGGCCCGAGGCGATCCGCCGCGACGTGGAGGACTCCCTGCGCCGGATGAAGACCGACTACATCGACTCCGTGATCGTCCACTACGTCTGCAAGAGCTTCCCCGTGGCCGAGACCGTCGGAGCGCTGGAGGATCTGATCCGCGCCGGCAAGATCCGCGCCTACGGTCTTTCCAACAGCCAGCCTTCGGATCTGCGCGACTATCTGGCGGCCCCGGACAGACGGGCAGGCGTGGCCGTGGTGCAGGAATTTTTCAGCGTCCTCTCCCCCTTCCACGGACGGGATTATTTCCCGGTCTGCCGGGAGAACGGCGTCAGCTTCCAGACCTACGGCGTGCTGGAGGAGGGCTTCCTGACCGGGCCGGCCTTTCTGGACAAGGCCTTCCGCAAGACGGACATTCGCGCCCGCCTGCCCTGGAACGAGGCCGAAAAGCAGGAAGGCCTGCGCCGTGCCTTCGCGCTCTGGCAGCCGATCTGCGACGCCCACGGCTGCAGCTTTGCCGCCCTCGTTGAGGCCTGGGCGCTGACCCAATATGAAAAGATGAGCCTCCTGGTGGGCATGCGCCGCCCGGAGAACCTCCGCGACAATCTGAAGTGCCTGGAGCTGAAGCTGACCGCCGACGAGATCGAGCAGATCGAGGCGGCCGTGCGGGCCATCCAGGTGGAGGTGCTGGACAAGTAAGGCTTCCGAAGCAGGCCGCACCTGGTTTTTCGGCTGTCAAATACGGGAAAGGTGGCATCCGCATGAATGAAGAAGCGCTGAAATGGGAAATTCTGAATCGGAGGACCCTTCTGCACACGCCGATCTACGACGTTCTGTCGCAAACGGAGCGGGCCGCCGACGGTCTGGAAGGCGAATACGTCGCCATCGAGGCCCCGGACTGGGTGATGACGATCCCGGTCTGGCAGGGAAAATTCATTCTGGTCCGGCAGTGGCGGCACAGCGCCGAGCGGCTGACGCTTGAGTTCCCCGGCGGCGTGCGGGATGCAGACGAGGACCCCGCCGAGACCGCCCGCCGCGAGCTGCTGGAGGAGACGGGCTTCCGCGTCGGCAGGCTGACAAAGCTCGGCGCTGTCAACCCGAACCCGGCCCTGTTCAAGAACACCTTCCACGTCTATCTGGCCGAGGAGCTGGAGCCCTCCGGGACCCAAAGCCTTGACCCGGACGAGCTGCTCACCTGGGAAACGCGCCCCGTTCCGGAGGTGCTGAACGCCTGGGGCAGCCCGGAATTCTGCCACGGGCTGATGGGGACCGCCCTGGCCTTCTATCTGCTCCGATGGCAGGAGGAGGGCGCGCCGTGAATATTTACGCCTCCGCTTCCCTGCTCGCCATTCTGGTTCTGCTCTACTGGGTGATGACCGAGGTCTTTACGGTCCTGTTCCGTCTGATCGGTCTGCCCGAGGAGAAGGCCCGGTTTCAGGTGGTCTCCCTGCTGACGAGCTGCGGCTTTACGACCAGCGAGAGCGAAATGTTCCTCTCCACCAAATCCCGCCGGAGGCTGGCGCGGATCTGCATGCTGGTCGGCTTCATCTTCAACGTTGCCATCGTCTCCATTCTGATCAACGTCTTCCTGTCGTTCAACAACGCCGCGCTCGGCAAGATCTACGGCGTTCTGATCCCGCTCGCCGCGGTGACGGCCGTTCTCATCCTCTCGCGCACCTGGAAGATCCGCAAATGGCTCGACCGGCTGATCGAGCAGGCCGCCGGAAAGCTCTCCGGCAACGCGGGCTCCAACAGCATTATCATCATCGACCAGATCGGCAATGACTGTATCGCCCAGGTCACGCTCAAGCACGTTCCGGAGGTCTACCGGGACAAGCCCCTGTCCCAGACCGGACTCAAGCAGGAGCAGAACATTCTGGTCCTGCTCGTAGAGCGCCGCGACACCAGACCCGCAACGGCCGTCGCCCGCACGGTATTCCGCGACGGCGACCGTCTGACCGTCTTCGGCGGCTACGCGGCGATCTGCGCGGCCTTCCACGCCGTTGAGCGCTTTACAGACGACTCCGATTTCTGATAAGGAGGAATCGCGCATGATCCCCATGCTGTTCTTTCGCATCCACCCGATCCTGATTGGGGCAGCCGTGATCCCGGCTGTGATCCTGATGCTCTATATCTACCGCTCCGACCGTCTGGAACGGGAGCCCGTGGGCCTTTTGGTCAAGCTCGCCCTGCTCGGCGTGCTGGCGACCGTGTTTGCCATGATCGGGGAAAAGCTCGGCTTCTTCCTGCTCCGCGGGCTGAACCAGAGCTCTGCAGCCTACCAGCTTCTGATGAACTTCCTCGTGGTCGGACTTTGCGAGGAGGGCTTCAAGTACCTCCTGCTGCGGGGCTCCACCTGGAACAATCCGAATTTCAACTGCCGCTACGACGGCGTGGTCTATGCGGTGTTTCTCTCTCTGGGCTTCGCCCTCTGGGAAAACATCTCGTACGTTTTCGCCTTCGGCCTGAGTGCAGCTATGATCCGTGCCGTTACGGCGATCCCCGGACACGCCGCCTTCGGCGTCTTCATGGGGGCCTGGTACGGTCAGGCGAAGGCGCAGGAGCGGGCCGGGAACCTTCCCCGGTGCCGGTTCTGCCGCAGAATGGCTCTGCTGGTCCCGGTGGCGATCCACGGGCTGTACGACTATATCGCCCTGCGTGAGACCGACGGGGACACCGCCGCCCTGTTTATCGTCTTCATTGCCGTCGTCTTCGTGGCGGCGTTCTGGACGCTGAAGCGGATGGCAAAGCTGGACCGGTTCCTGTAGAACGATTGAAACGCTCCCGGCGGCCGGATCAAATCCGGCCGCCGGGAACCCGCATATTCTTAATTCCCTGTGCGCGCCCGGAGGGAGCGCGGCGCGATGCTCCGATCAAGCGGCTCCTTCCCGATCCAGCCAGCGGCAGGCGTTCAGCGCGGCGGCTGCGCCGTCGGATACGGCGGTGGCAACCTGACGGAACGCCTTCGTGCGGCAGTCGCCCGCGGCAAAAATGCCATCGGTCGGGGTGGTGCAGTCCTCCCCTGCCTTGATGTAGCCCTGTCCGTCCAGGGGCGCAAGGGCGGCGTAGGCAAGGTTCTCCGGCTCGGTGCCGATGGCCAGGAAGGCCCCGTCCACCGGCAGGGAGCGCTCCTCGCCGGTATCGACGTTCCGAATGCGCAGGCCGGTCAGCGCGTCCTCGCCCTCGTAGCCCACGCAGAGCGTGGAATAGAGGATCTCAACGTTCTTCCGGCTGAGGACCTGGTCGATCATCCGCTGTTCGCCGGTCAGGAAGGCCAGGTTCTGGACGACCGTGACCTTCGCGCAGGTATCAGACAGCAGAAGGATCTCCTGCAGGGCGGTGTTGCCGCCGCCGATGACCGCCGTGTGGCCGCCCGCGTAGAAGGCGCCGTCGCAGACCGCGCAGAAGGAGAGGCCGTTGCCGATCAGCTCCTCCTCATGCGGCAGATTCAGCCGGCGGTGCCGCGCGCCGGCAGCGATGATCACTGCCCTGCCCGCGTAGCGGGCCAGCTCACCGATGACGACCTTCGGCGCTCCGTTCTCGATCCCGGTCACGGTGTCCATCTCGACGTCCGCGCCGAGGGCCATCGCCTGCTCCAGCATCCTCTGGGCCAGGTCGTTGCCGGAGATCGTCTCAAAACCCGGATAGTTTTCCAGCTTCGGGGAAAAGGTGATCTGCCCGCCGAAGGTGTCCTTTTCCAGCACCAGGACGGTTTTGCCCGCGCGGCGGGCATAGATCGCGGCGGTCAGCCCGGCCGGGCCGGCCCCGATGATGATAATGTCGTACATATTCTGCCTCCGTAAACGCCGCCCGGCGCAGGAGCCGAGCGCGGATTCTTTTCTGTTATTATACCATGCGAGCTTCCCGCTTGCAACTCCAATTCCGCGAAGTGCGAAAAATCCGCGCGGCGCGGGGAACGTTTTCCCGCCACGGTGCGTCAATACGAAAAAAACGGTTTACAAATCCCGCAAAATGCGGTATTTTATTAGAATGTAATGCTCCTTGATTTGAAGGGAGGAATTCCTTTTGCGATTCTTCAAGAAATCCCTCTGCCTGGCCCTGACGGCGGCTCTCCTGCTGACGGTCGTTCTCTGCGCCTTCGGCGCCGTCTATGCCGACCCCACCGATTCGACGCAGCCCGTTGAACAGCCGTCCGAACCGCCCGCTCCCCCGACTGCGCCGCCCACCCATCCCACGGATCCGCCAACGGAGCCCACAGAGCCGTCCTCGGAGCCGCCCGCTCCGCCGACCGAGTCCTCAACGGAGCCGGTCGCAGAGCCCACGGACCCGTCTTCGGAGCCCTCTGAGTCGTCCTCCGGCACCGTAACGCCGCCCGCGCCCACGACCCGGCCCTGGATCCCGTCGACCTCTCGCACCAACTGGGGCACGAGGCCCACGCCTACGCAGCCCTATACGCCTGCGAGCTCCTGGCCCTGGGACAGCAACGACGCCCTCCTCGCCGTGCTGCATACCGCGGACGCAGATGCGGTCTCCGTTCCCGACGACACGAACATCGAGCATCGGGGCGAGAACGGGAGCCTGACCTACGAGATCCCCTACAACTGGACGGCGCAGGACGTCATCAACTGGTTCGTCCTCAACTACAGCCTGACCCCGGAAACCTTTGCCGTTTCCTTCCTCTGCCCCGGGACCGGCGAGACGGCCGGTTATAACCAGGACAGCTATTTCCTGGCGGCGAACACCTATATGCTCCCGCTCAACATGTATTACTGCGAGGAGCAGACCGCGGGCAGCGTCACCGCCACGACGCGCATCGGCACCGAAACGCTGACCACAGCCCGGGAAAAGAGCATTCTGGATTCGAACAACGAGGTCTCCCAGCAGATGATCCGCCGGTTCGGCACCTACAAGGCCTTTAAGGAGGAAATGCTGGAGCGCTACGGCGATCTGGAAAAGGATACGGTTCCCGAGACCTACTACGAGAACAATTACTACAGCACCCGCTTCATGCTCCATACGCTCTCCTATCTGTACGATCACGCCGGGGAGTTCCAGGAGCTGCTCGAGCTGCTGCGTCAGACCATGCCGGACCGCTATCTGCAGCGCTACGCCGACGGGATCGAGATCGCCCACAAGCACGGCACCTTCCAGGGCTTTTATCACGACGTCGGCATCGTCTACACCGCCCAGCCCTATCTGCTGGCCGTCTATACGAACAACGTCATCGGCATGGCAGCCGGTGAGGATCTGATCGGCCGCGTCTGCCTGGCCCTGACCGCCTGGCAGAACCGCCCGACCGAGCCGCCCGACGAGCCCACCGAGCCGGAGACCGACGCCCCCACCGAGCCCGAAACGGAAGCTTCGACCACCACCGTTGCAACAAGAGCGCCGGAGTCCACCGAGCCCACCGAGCCCGCTCCGGCGGACCAGACCGCAAAATCCGGTACCCCCTGGTACTTCATTGCCTTCCCGGTCGTCATCCTCCTCGGCGCGATCGCGACCGTGGTCGTCTTCTCCAAGAAGAAATAGCGCACGGACAGCAGCACGGTCCGGCAGAAAGTGGGAACGAATCGCGCGTAAAATCCCTCCCCTCGAGGGGAGGGTGGCATCCGGCGTCTCCCGCAAGCCGGATGACGGGAGAGGTGTCATTCGTTCCGTTTTTGCATCCGTCGGAGCGGACTGCGCGCAAAATCCCTCCCCTTGAGGGGAGGGTGGCATCCGGCGTCTCCCGCAAGCCGGATGACGGAAGAGGTGATCTTCTTTCCGCTTTTGCATTCGTCGAAACAAGCTGCGATCCGGTACGTCACCTCTTCCGTCGCCTGCGGCGCCACCTTCCCCTCAAGGGGAAGGACTTGGGGGGTGGACTTCGTCTTCCGTCGCCCCCCTGCGAGCGGCCCGGCTCCGGCTACGCGGAGAGCTGGCGGGTGATATCCTGCCGCAGGCGTTCGAGGATGCGCTTTTCGAGGCGGGAGATGTAGGACTGGGAGATGCCCAGACCGTCCGCGACCTCCTTCTGGGTCAGGGGCCGGCGGCCGTCCAGACCGAAGCGCAGGGAGATGATCTCCCGGTCTCTGGCGCTCAGCCGGGCCAGGGCCTCGCGCAGGAGCTCGTGATCCACCCGCTCCTCCAGATTTCGCAGGACCACGTCCCCGTCCGTGCCCAGAACGTCGGACAGGAGCAGCTCGTTTCCGTCCCAATCGGTATTGATCGGCTCGTCCAGCGAGATCTCGCCCTTCTGATTCGCGGTTTTGCGGACGTGCATCAGGATCTCGTTTTCGATGCAGCGGGAGGCGTAGGTCGCCAGCTTGATTTTCTTGTCCCGGCGAAAGGTCCCCACGGCCTTGATCAGACCGATCGTTCCGATAGAGATCAGGTCCTCAAGGTTGATGCCGGTGGACTCAAAGCGCTTGGACAGGAAGACCACCAGGCGCAGGTTGTGTTCGATCAGCAGGCGCTTTGCCGCCGGGTCGCCCGCCTCCAGACGGAGCAGGGCGTCGGCCTCCTCCTCCGCCGCGAGCGGCGGGGGCAGGACGTCGCTCCCGCCGACGTACATGAGCTTTCCGACCCGGAGCCGCCGCAGCAGGCGCGCCCAGGCAGCGCAATAGACGATCATCGTTCATCCTCCTTCATATCAATCGGCAGGGATCAGGGCCTCGTAGCCGCCGCCGTCGCTGACCGGCGTCGGAGAGAGGGCGACCAGCCGCGCGGGAACCGGCTTCCCGTTTTCCAAAATCCGGTCCGCGTACAGCCCCAGAAGCAGGCCGCCGTCGGTTCCGACGGTCCGGTAGGGAAGCAGGGCGGTCCGCAGCTCTGGCCGAAGACCGTGGAGCCGGTCCATCAGGGCGGCGGCGTCGGCGGACGGCTCCGTCCCGAGCTCCGGCGCCAGCCGCGCCAGGACCCTGCGCTCCACCACGGGAACGCCCCGTCCGGTGAAGGGGTCGCGCAGGGTGTTTCCGTTATCCCGCAGGGCGGTACAGACCGCCGCCCTGCCCCCGAGCTCCAGACGGACGGAGACCAGCTCCGGCCCGCGATGCCGCGCAAACCGCTCCAGACAGAGACGGCAGAGCCCCCAGAGCCCGACCGCGCAGCCGATCAGCAGCCGCCCGCTCACCCGGTACCAGACCCGCCCGCCGCCGGAAACCGCCGGGACGCGCAGAAGGCTCGCCGCCGCCAGCACCAGACCGGCAAAGCCGCAGCAGACCCCGAAAAACCAAAGCCAGCTTTTCCAGGCCGACCCGCGCCAGCCGAAGCAGAGGGCGCACAGACCCGCCCAGGCCGCAAGCTGACCGGGGATCGAGGCAAGCCCGGCCAGACCGGGCAGCCAGACCGCCGCTGCGTAGACCCCGCCCAGGGCCGCCGCTCCGATCAGCCGTCCGGGGCTTCGCGCCCCGCCGGTCAGCCGGACCGAGGTCTCCAGCAGCAGGCCGTTCACCGCTGCGTTCACCAGAAAGACCTCGTCAAGATAGACCGTCACGCCGCTTCCCCCTTCGCTGCCGCCTCGTACCCAATCATACAGCATCGGGCGAAAAAAACCGGTCGCTTTCCAAATGGGGAAAGCAACCGGTTTTTCGCCGTTTCGGTCAGGCGGAGGCGTTCCGCCGCCCGCCCGATCCCGCAGCGCGCGGGAGATCGCGCTCAGGGCTCCTGCAGCCAGCAGAGGATCTCGCTGCCCGCATAGGCCTTGTCGCTGTCGGAAAGCTGCAGCAGCCAGGCTCCGCCCGGCGCGTGGGACACAGCCCGCAGCAGCCTGTGCCCGTCCCTGGGCTCGATGGGGAAGTCTGCGAATCCGCCGTCCTGCAGGACCAGGACCTTCGGCCCTTCCTCCTCCGCGTCAAAGTCCAGACGGTAGACCGCCGGGCTGCCGCTGCCCCGGGAAACGCTCCAGAGGTCGTCCTTCGAAAGCAGCGCCGCTCCGTCCTCCAGGTCCAGCACGACCCGCAGCAGACCGAAGTTCTCGTAGTACAGATACCGGTCCGCCTGAACGGAGAAGCCGCTGACCATCATGCCGAATTCGTTCAGCGCGTCCGCCTCGCCGGAGAGACCGGGGACGGACCGGGCCGCCGGGAGGAGGAGGTCGTTCAGCGAGCGCTCGGAGCGCTTCGCGCCCGCCGCGTCGTACCGGTCCAGCAGCAGCTCCGCGGGGCTCCCGCCCTCCAGCCGCAGCCGCAGCAGATAAAACCCGTCCTCTGCGGCGCAGACGCCCCGCAGAGACGAGAGCCCGTCGTCCGGGAAGGACAGAAGCTCCCGCAGCGCGCCGGAGGCGGGGTCAAATTCCAGGACCCTGTCGCAGCGGTCCGTGAGGGTCTCGTGGTTCAAAATCAGCAGCTTGCCGCCGACGGCAGCCATCGAGGCGTAGGGGAAGCCGTCCTCCGAGACCTTGTATTGGGTCATGGTCTCCGCGGCGGGGTCCAGCGCCAGCAGCCAGAGCGGGTCGGGCGTCCCGTCGACGGGACTGCCAGTGACGGCAAGGGTATACACGACCCCGCCCAGCTCCGTGCGGGCGTAGACCGCCTCATAGCCCTGATCCTCCAGCCGTCCGAGCAGGAGATCCTTCCGGTCCGCAGTGCGGAAGAAGCGGTATTCCGCCGTCGCCGTGCGCTGATACTCCTCCGGTGCAAAGACGCTGTACGCTATCCCCGCGTCCGCCGCGGTG
>JAEEGI010023106.1_pt1 | contig 12241 bp, 2 predicted proteins | sample 8958751 | NCBI WGS metagenome assembly JAEEGI01 (sample SAMN16246545, study PRJNA631951) | gut metagenome | biome: gut microbiome; feature: rumen; material: KS-attached | host: Bos | place: Iran: Karaj | collected 2018-10 | reverse complement strand
TATTTTTAATAATAATACCATTTTCAATACTTAAATTATCATTAGGTAACCCATTAAGTTTCCATTCATTAACTTCAATTGGATTTTCAAGTAAACCTTTCATAGTGATTCCCTCAGTATGAATAATATTTAATTCTTCTATTTTCTTTCTCCAATCATTTTCTAAATTAACACGATATGAATAAATAAATGGTCCATTATAACAAATAGCTGCTGCTGCCATTAAAGAATCTCCTGCTAGATTTGACACTTGTAATTTAAGATCTGCTACATTTTTTGTCCAACGTGCTTGTTCTCCTGAAAGTAATGAAATTAAAAGTGTGGCTCTTCTTAATTTTTCTTCAGCTGTTTTTACTTGCTTTGATAAACTTGCTTGTTCATCCATTGCTTTCTTATAATTATCATCCAATTGACGAACTTCTTCTTCTGCTTCTCTACTTTGTTTAATTGCACTTTCTTTTGCTCTTATTGAATTGTTTTTGTCTTCTGTTGCTTTGTCGAATTTAATTTGAACTGGTTGAATAATATTTTCAAAATTTTCTAGATATTCTGCTAAAAGCATCATATATTCATACATACCAACTAAAGATTTTGCTGCATTTTCAATTATTTTCTTAGTAACTTTACGATATGTGAAATATTTAACTAATTCTTTGATATGTGATTTCATTGGATCAACTTCTAATATTTCTATTGTATCACAGAAATTTCTTAGTTTCTTAAGTAATTCTCCTGTTTTGTTAAATTCTATATATGCTAGTGCTTTTTTAATATCATATGCTTTTGTTCCATCTGGATTTGTTTGGTCTTTAAGTTCATATTCTTTTATCTTCCAATCGTTACCTGCTAAAAAGATAAGAAGACCTGTGAATAAAATTTCTCCTCCTTCTGTTAATTTTTTATATGAATTTGATTCTTCTAAATGTTGTGGTTGGACTTTATTAATTGAATTCTTTGCTTTTATTATAAGTGGACGTACTTTCTCTTTTTCTGCTTCACAAATTGCTAATGTTGCTGTACATTCTTCATCTAATTTTTTGGCTTTTTCTTCTTCTTCTTGGGCTGTTGCTTTTTTCTTTTCGGCTTCTGCTTTTTTAACTGTTAAAACTTTCACCAATTTTTCCGTTTCTTCTGTTGCTTTTTGTAAAAGAGGTCTTTGTTTTTCAATTTGTTCTTGCATTTTTCCTACTTCTACATTAGCACTATTAAGAACAGTTAAACCACTTTCAAACCTGTTTATACTCTTATTAAATTCTTTTGTTTTTGCTTGAATAATTTTACTATATAAAGAAAGTAATTCTAAATATGAAGTTGGAGTTAAATATACAAAACGTCTCATTTGTTCTGAATATGATTTACTTTCACCTTCAACTCTTTTATGAATAAATTTAAATGCATCAACAACTTTAGGTATAGTTTCATCGTCTAAACCAAGAGAGTCTTCTTTGAAATTATCCATAGCAACACTTTCCAAAGCATCTTCAGGCCATTCACTAAACCAATCAAGAGTACAGCAATTGACTAATGAAGGGAACATTCTTAATCTATTAATAAAAGCTCCACCTAAAGGACTCATAGCTAAAACAACATGAATATGTTTTTGAACACGATTCAAGTATACTTTCATAACATTACTTTCCATTAAATTACCATATTTAGTCATGACTTCAGCTCTAACAGCATTAATAATAGCATCTTTATCACTTTGTTCTGCATAAATATTAGGAACATCACCAGTATTTAATATACCATTAATATATTCTAACATAAGACCATGAATTAATTGTGTATCTACAATAAGGAATGTTTGACTTCTTTCTTCAATACCTGCTTTCATTAAACATTCTTTCACATTCTTTCCAAAATCTGACATACCATAACCTTTAACAACATCTATTTGATAACAATCATATGTATTGATAAATGTAGCTAAACGTGCTAATGATTGTCTTCCTGAACCTCCTACTCCTAGTAATAATGCATTACCTTGTGGTTGACGTAGTATACGACATATACGTGAAACATGTCCACAAGCATCTAAGAACATTACTAATTTTAATTTTTTCTTTTTACCATCTTCATTGTATTCTTCTAAACGTTGATTAATTCTTTTAATAAATGCTGGAATATCTGTCACTAAATTATAATTTCTCTTTGAATATGCATCAGCACCCATAAAATCACAATATATAATAGTTTTACCGTATTGATATAATTGTTCTTCATTTGTTCCAAAAACATCATTTGCTCCTTTATCTAGTAATTCTTTTAACCAATTTCTATCTTGATCATTAATTAAACGATCACCAAATACTCTTGTCATTTCATGCACCCAAATTCTAGCAACATCACATCTTTCTTTTGAAATTTCTAATGTAAGAGAACTGACACCTTGAAGTACTTTTGAAATATCTCTTAAGTTGAAAATATAATGCATTTTTGCAGGTGTTGGTAACATAACATTTTTAATTTCTTTATAATCTTGAAGAGTAATGTTGATAACATCATTAATAGCACCTTTAATTTCTTCAGAGAATTTTGCAAGGAAGAAGTTAAGAATAGTACTGAAAATCATAGAAATAGACATATCATCTAATTCATTGTAAGTAATTAAATTAAAGTGTCTTTGGAATCTTTGAGATAAATAATTTCTTCCACCTCCAGGAAGACCCATAGCACCTAATAAAATAATATTTTCAACAGTAATGAATTGTTTATTAATTAAATTATACCAACCTGAATGATCTAACCATTGTCTAAGTAATTCAATTGGTGGTTGTGCTCCAGAATCTTGTCTGACAGGCATATTTAAATCATCAATGAAAATAGCAGCTGGTTTTTCAGGAGCATATCTACCTCTACCTCTTCTTTGGATTTTACCTTGAATAGTTTCTCTTGTTTGTCTTGCTGTTGTTTGAGCTGAGAAATTCATTATAATACTCATATACTTTTCCCCCAATCCTTTTGTTAATACTTCATTTACATTAATAGTTTTTCCTGTTCCTGTTGGTCCAGTTGTTATCACATGTTTATTTGAAACAATTAATTGTTTAATTACATATGAATTACGTACACTATCTGGTGTTGGTACTATAATTTCAGTGTAACCAATATTATGAGGTAATTGTAATTTTTCTATTATATTTATCCATTGAGTCCATTCACCTTTTTCAGCATCGAATAAATAATCATAACATGTTCCACTTTTTGGTAATTCAAATCTTTTTTCTATTACTTTTTCTGACATTAATTGACGGAAATGTTCATTGAATTTGGCTCTTCCTTCTTCATTTGTGGTTACTCCAACTCCCCAAATGATTGCAAAATAGAATATTCCTTCTAATACATCATCTACTTGTCTTACATCATCATCCATATTTTTAAATTGAGCTTCTTGAGATCTGAATTTATCAAAGAATGTATCTATTATTCTCATTACACTAGATGCTAAATTATTATCTACTGTTGGACATGGTTCTTTCACTTTTCTTCTTACAAAATATACTAAATCATCTAAATAATTATCAAATAATTGAGTAAGTTTCTTATTAATACTTTCAATTGGATTTTCTTTTTTCTCAACTGTTTTTTTCTTCTTTTCTTTTTCTTTACCTCCTTTCTGTTGATTTTGTTGTGCATTATTAGCATTATTTCTCGCAAGAGTTTCTAACATTTCATTTAATTTTTTAATCCAACATATATATAATGGTTGAATACCAAGAGAAGAAGGTTCCATATAAACCATTCCACATCTACTGACAGTAGCAGGTGAGGCAACAACTAAATCTTCTACTTCAAACATAATTGTAATCATATCATTAAGTAAGATAATATCAGAAGAAGCTAAACATAATTTCTTAGAATCATCAAGTACACTATTCATATCTTCAATCCACATAGCATCAACAGGACCATCGAAAATAATCCAATATTTAGTTTTACCTGCTGTATCTCTCTTACATTCATTAATAATCACTGGGACAATACCAAAAGACCATTCTCCAGTATCTGTATTTTGTTCTGAATATAATTCTGCATGAGTAATAGCTTTTGGATTTATAATATTAGTTTGAGTTTTAAAGAATATTTTGTCATCTGCTAAACGAGAAATGGCTTCTTTTAATACATTATAATTTGATGTTTTTCCACCTCCAGCTGGACCGACTATCATTAAACCATGTCTTACTTGTAAAGTATCATATAATTGAATAATTTTATCTTTAAATGCTTGAGAGGAAATTAAATTATATTGTGATGATTCACATACTAAATCAACTTGATTAAGTAAATCTCCATAATCAATTTTAGGTCTTGTTGTTCTTGGGAATAAGTCACTGATAATATTTCTAAATAATGGAATATCTTCTTTAACAAATTTAGGTACATTAACATCCTCTAAAGCTCTTAATAAAAGTTGATCTTCTGGTTTGTCGGTTTCAGTTCTTTTTAATCTTCTTGCAGCATTTAATACAGATTTAACTGCTCTCATTCCAAAATCGTAATGACCTTGAGTAGATAATTGTTCAGATGATAATTTCATAGTAGAAACAACTTTAGTTGCTAATTCATTAGCTTGTACATAACCAGAAGAATAAAGATTAATTTCTGCAATTAATTTATAATCGGGAACCATCATAGAAATTGATCTAAATAAAGCTTTTAAGTTATCAGGTAATTCTGTTCTTCCAGCATAACCTGGGTTCATAGTAATAAATACACAGAATGTAGGAAGAATTTTAATTGTACTTCCTTCGAAAACAATTTCAGTTTGATTTTTATCTTTAGCTCCAAATAATGTTAATAATTGTTGGGCAATGACAGAAAGCACTTCAATATTAATTCTATTAAATTCATCGAAACAAATCCATGCACCACAACATGCTAAACCTTTAAAGAATTTCCCAATCATAACATAATCTGTATCATCAGAGCAATTATATACGATACATAATTTACCTAATGTTCTTGCAAGATCTTTTGTTGTTTCTGTTTTACCTGTTCCTGCTGGACCAGCAGGTGCTCCTCCTAGATTAAGTCTTAAAGCACCCATAAGTGTTAAATTACATTTATCTGTTAAAGGAGTAATAACAAGAATTTCAGCATTACCTACATATTCATATCCATAAGGGAAATCTGTTTGGACTGATTTAACTACACAATTATATTCATCAGGTTTAAGTGATTGATCCCAATAATATCTCATTTGCATTATCCAATCAAATGCATTTGTTCTTTGTATATTTTTAGAAACTAAATTCTTCATAACATTTGAATTATGGACATCTAAAGTAATTAAATTAGCTAAGTTAATACTCATAACTCTTGTTTGTTTTTCTCTGACTAAATCAACAAGATCTAAAATACGAGATTCATATTCATGAATATAATCTTCTAAAGTATGATCCATAATATGTTTTTCTACTTCTTTAGTCCACATAATCTGATTGACTGCCATAATTAATTGACCTGGATGATGTTTGACCCATTCTTTTCTTGGATTTTTTAAATAATCTTCTACACTAAGTGACATATAATGATGTACTGTTTTAAACATTTGTCCTTCTAATTTTTTCATCCATTGTTCTACATTTTGACCATGAATTGTTACTTGTTCACATAAATCTAATTTTTCTCCAAAACGAGATAAAATTGCAGTAATATACATATCATCTTTTAATGTAATTGAATCAATAGGTTCAAAAATTTTATTAACATTATCTTTTACTTTTTTAATATCTTTTGTTTGGGATAAAATTTCTAAAAATTGTGCATTTGAAATGAAATAAAATCTTGGGAAAATTGCTCTTTTCTTTTCCATATAATCATTAAGTCCTTTTTCTACATTTTCAAGGTTATTATTTGCATCTTTTAATTTTTCAAACAAACCTTCTTGTAAACAACATTGTTTAACATTTCTATTAGTATTTAAACTATTCATTAAATCTTGCCACATACGATCAGTCATTTTAAATTTCTTATGTTCATAAGGAATATCTTTAGCAATATCACCACTGTCAAAAACAGGTTGTAAATAAATCCAACTTCTTTGAACTTTATTCCATTCTTCCAAAACCATAGAAATTAATAATAAATCTTTATTCCATTTTGTAATTTGCTCTGCAAAAGGTCCTTTAAATGGACTTAAATCTAATTGTTGAACATCCATAATATCAGTATCTAATTCTTTATTAATATCATTCCAATTTGAAATTGTTGGTAATTTTGTTAATTTATGTTCTGTCAATGCGAAGAATATATCTTTCCATTTTTTATCAATTGCTATTAATTGTTCTTCTATTTTAGCTTCTCTATATGCTTTCTCACCAACATCAGCACAAATTTCTAAATGTTTAATCATTCCTTCATCTAAAATATTTTGGAATGTAAATCCTTTACGTGGTGTACAATCAATTCCAGTTTTTTTCTTAATTTCTTCCCAATGTCTATCTTTTAATCCTCTAGTTAAAGCAACAGCTAATTCACCTTGTGGTTTAAAATCATCAACTTTCTTCTTATATTTAAAGCAAATATTAAAAATAGCTTCTTCTACATTTTCACTTTTAAATCTTGAAAGAGCCATATTGAAATTTTTAGTAAGTTCTGTAATGGTATTATCAATTTCATTACCATCTAATAAACTAAAATCACCTTCTAACCATCTTTTTTGTGATGAATTCCAACGATCTAATCCAACCCATAAATTATAATATGGTGCTAACATACCATCTAATTCTTGAATTTTTGACCAATCTGTTCTTGGTTTTCCAAATAGCATTTCTCTTTCATTATACATTATACCATCTTTCTTATATTCTTCTACTTTCCCTTTTATATATACTGCTAATGTCTTTGCTGATTCTGCTTTACTTTCATCATTATATTTTGCTAATTCATGAATATTTGCTTCTAAATTATTAATGTTATCCATTAATTCATTTACTTTTTCTATTTGTTCTTGAGCTAATTGTTCTTTTTTCTTTTCTAATTGAATTAATTTTTCCTCTTTTATCATTTCTATATCTGTTGGTCCTCTCATTAAATTCATTCTCTGTTCAAATTGGATATAATCTAATTTTACATTAAATCCATCTAATATATTATAAATTTCTTCTACTTGAACAGTTCTTTCTTTTAATTTATTTAATTCTATTGGAATTGTTGCAATATAATTTTGAACTTCTTTTAAGTCATTAATTGTAATAACTTCTCTTGTGATTTCATGTGCCATTTGAGCATAACCTGTTTGAATATTTCCATTTAAGTCTTTTGCTTTTTCTTTTAAATATTCCATTTCCATATCAGCTAATTTATTAAATTTACTTGCTAATTCATTTCTATATTCTCTTGCATTAATCATAAAGAATGAAACATGAATAACTTTTGGAATTTCATTTAAAATTTTCTCTTCTTTTTTCTTATTTTCAATAATATCTTCTTTGATTTTTTGATAAGTCCAAACTCTATCTTCAACATCTTTAGTTTCATCATCTTTAATTTCTTTTAATCTATGGAAAGGATCTAATTCAATTAATTCTTTATATTTCCCGAAAGTTTCTAAATAAGGTTTTAAAGGCTCACAAGCTTTTTTAAGTGATTCAACTAAATCTTCATATTGTTCACAAATCCAAATAGCATCTTCATTAAGTTCAAAACCTTCTTTAATTTCTTCTTTTGTTTTGGGAGCTGGTTTTCCTCCTTTAGGTCTTGTTATAGTTTTCAAAGGAATACCATTTTTACCAGCTTTAATTAAATTAGGAAGTAAAAGAGGTTCAACTTGACTTATTTTTTGCATTCTTTCAAGTCCATCATCAAATATTTGCATAATATCTTTTACTAAATCAGCTTCTTTTGTTGTATATTCTAAATTTTTTTCATCTTTTTTAATGATATTAATTTGGAATAATGCCATATATTTATTTGTATCATAAAAGAAATCATCTTCATCACCCATTGCTTCACTTGGTTCTTTTGTTGGTCCACTTTCTATTTCTTCTACATTAATTAAATCATTTGTGGTGTTCATTTCTTCTTCTATAATTTCTTCTTTAAATATATTATTTACATCGTTAACATCTTTTATTTCCACTTTCTCTGGAATGAAATGTTGGAAAAATTTAACATAATTGCTCATTGATTTTGTTACTAATGAATGAAGCACGTCTTGCATTAAACATTTTACTACTGTCATATATTTTTTTAATTTTAAATATTCATATATTTCCTTTGATGCTACATTTAAATTAAAACTACCTTTTCCTACTCCTGTTAATGATTTTTCTAATGTATCTTTTATAATTTTTACCCATTCATCTAATTTCTTTCCTACATTTATTATACTTGCTTTTTGACGAGATTTAAATTCTTGAAGACGAAGTGGCTTTTTTATGTCGAAATTAAAAATTGTGTTTGAATTCTTTATTTTATTACATTCTTCTTTTATTTTTTGTAAACAATCTACAATTTCTTTTTTACAAAATAAAGTTTTGAAAGTAAATGATTTATATGATGTGATATAATTATATGGAGGAATTGGTTCAAGTCCTTTTTCTCTTACTTCAATTTTGTGAATATCTGGATTATTAATAATTTCAGGAGGTAATTTTAAATTATCAATAATTAACAAATTAGATAAATTTGAATAGTAAAATTTATCGAAAATAATTTTGTTTGTAGTTCTTAAATAATTATTATTCAAATCTCTTAATAAATCATCAACATTTTTTTGATCCATTTTTAAAAAAGGTAATTTTTTAATATTATTTTGTAATCTTTTCCTAACATCTTCGTTAATATCAGGTAAATTTTCATTTAACATTCTATCAACATATAAATTATATCTAATAACGCTTTCAGCATTCTCTCTTGCTTCACTTGCTAACTTAACTTTTTTACAGAATAAAAATGGATTTTCAGCATCAAAGAGTAAGTAAATTTTACTAAGAGCACAAGTTTCTTTAGGCTCAGCATCATTATCCCAAACACCTTCATATTTTTCAGTATCTTTATTATAATTATTAATTAAAACTCTTTTCCAAGTTCCAACACCATCTCTATCTCTATATAAACCAACACCTTGAATATATAATTGTCCTAATTCAGGATCTTGTGCTTTAATAATCCATTCATCAGCAGTAAAAATATCTAAATCTTTATCTTCGAAGAATTCTAAAGGTAACCATGAATCTAAAGGACTTACAGTACTAAAATCAATATCTACTTGTTTTAATAATGTTTCTATATTTATTGTTGCATATACTTTCCTCATACGATCTATCATTACTTTACGTGGTGGACGACCATCAATTAATTCATGAGGCTCATTTGCTTTTGGATTTATATATGCTATTCCTTCTCTTTTACTTGAATATTTACCATTCATTATTGCATATGCATCTTCTTTTATTGGATCTAATTCTTTATAATCTAACTTTGTGTAATTTTCACTTTTAATATAGTAATTTGCTGGAAGTTGAGGTATTGAATTTTCTTTACTGTTTTCATATTCATTTTTAAACATATTTATTTCTCTTTGTGCTATTCTTGGATTTTGGATTCTTGGAATATTTTGTCTATTATTTCCTGTTAAATTTGGTTGATTCCAAAAATATCTTTTTTGATTTAATGATTCATTTTGAGATATTTTTTGATTTCTTATAAAAAGATTATCTTTTGGACCATGATGCTTTGGAGTCTCTTCTTCTTCTTCTTGTTTATCATTTTCAACTTTCTCTTTTTGCTCTTTCTGAGTCTTCTTCTTCTCAAGAGCTCTCTTTTGAATTGGGTTTTCCTCAGCTTCAGAACCTTGATTTTGAGGTTTCTCACTTTGGGATTGATCTACCTGAGGATTTTCTATTTGTGGCTGAACTGGTTGTTCAGATTCATTTTGAGGTTTTTGTTCATTTGGTGAACCCTCGCTCATTTTTGATTATTAAATTTTGAAGAAGTTATAATTTAAATATTATTTTTTTAGCTTATTTTTTTTGGATTTTTTTCTAAATTTTATTTTTATTTTTACAATTTTTTTTTTTATATTAAAAATTTAATCATACTCAAATAATTATTTTTAATTACAATAAATTTATAATTTCTTTTTTATGAGCCCCATTAGAATTAAATCTATTAATTGTAATGTCATAATTATAATTATAATACCCATAACAGTAATTATAGATCAATAAGTGCATTGTAAAATTGATGGTTTTTAATACAATTTCAAATGAAAATAACATAATTAAATTTCCTAATTCAACATGATTCCACCAAATTTGAAAATATTAATGTTTTTTTACAAGGATGATAAAATGATATTAGGAAAAAGAATATCCATTGTATTTATATATTTATGGTAAATATTATAAAATATTTTAATATTTTATTTTTTTTGAAAAATTATAATTGTATTAAATATTTATTAAATAGAATGAAAATATATGGAATAAATAATTTTTTGTTTGTTTAAAAATATAATATTGTGAAATAGATATTTTATAATCAAAAATGTAAAATTGTTATTGTTACTATTGTTTTTGAATTCATTTTTTTTAATATTTGACTAAATTAATTGATTTTGTCTCTATAATTTTTATCAATTATTTTAGATTGATTTACTAATATCATTAATAAATCATTCATTAAAAGATTTTTTTTATAATTATTTTCTTGATTATGAAATGTAGATAAATTCTTTATTTCATTATCATGATTATTTATATTATTTGTATTATAATCATTATTAATATTATTGTCATTATTATATTTATAATTATTATTATATTGTAAATCCATATTACTTTCATAATCATTCATATATTTTTTTAGTGAATCTTTTTGTTCATTTTTTGAAATTATATTATTCATTTCTTTATTTTCTTTCTTTAAAAAATTTAAATTTCTTTCAAGTTCATTTTTTTGATTAATTAATTCATTAATAGCATTTTCCTTTAAAATAACATTTTGTTTTTTCTCATCAATTTCATTTTTTAATATTAGAATTTCGTTATTTTTTTCACTTAATTCTATTTTAATATTATGAATATCAAATTCTAATTGTTTATTTTTTAAATCTAAAGATTCATTTTTTCTTTGTAAATTACTATTTTCTTTCATATAAATATCAAATTGGGCTATATTGGATGAATCTCCATTTTCATTTTTTATATTTTGACAAATTCCTTTTAAATAAGCATTTTCTCTTTGTAATTGTTCATTTAATAAATTTAATTCTCTAATTCTTTTAGTATCATTACTACTATTTTTTGTAAGTAATTTTAAAGTATTAGAATTAAGTGAATTTTCTAATTCATATATTCTTCTTTCAGAATTTTCAATTGTTTTTTGTTTTTGTTCTAATTCCTTAATAATTTCTTTTTCATTTGAAGATAATAAATTACTTAAATTTTTATTTTCTTCATTAAATCCTAATGAGAAAAGTCCTTCTAATTCTAATTCATTTATTTTCTTTTTTATTTTCATTTCTCCCGGAAATAATTCAAATATATATTTTATTAATTTAATTAATTTGTCATAAATAAATCGAAGTTTTTTAAATTCTGTATTTACTTTCTCTTTTTCTGACGAAATTTCTGAGTTTTTATTTTCTAACTCTTTTTTATTTTTGGTTAAAATTTCATTTTCATTAACCAATTTTGAATTCTTTTTTTTTAAATTTGCCATTTCATTATTTAAATCTTCTTTATCATTTATTATTTTTTTTATTTCATTATCTCTATCTTTCAAAGAATTCAATAATTTATCATAATTTGTTTGAGAAATTAAATAACTTTTTTCTTTTGGTAAAGCATTTTTTTGACAAGGTTTCAAAGTTTTAGTATTAATTTTATTGGTTTCTGGAATTGCAATTTTATAATTTTTATCTAATTTATATTCAAAAGCTCCTGCATCTATATATTCATTTTTATCATTAATGTTTTCTTTCATTTTTATTAATGAAGAATTTATACTTTTATCAACATTTTCTTCTTCTATAAAATTAAATGGTAATCTTTGTTTCTCTGATGTTAGACCACTTGATTCATTAAATTTATAATTTATTTTTATTTTTCTCATTTTATTTTCTGGAGTTTTATTTCTCCCCAAATTTGATTTTGAGTTTTTTTTCATAAAATCAATTTTATTGTTATTAAAACTTCCTTCCATTATTATTAATTATTTGAAATAATTAATTATTTGTTTTAATGTGTTAAAATGTAAAAAAATTAAAAATGAATTCTTATTTAATTCA
>JAEEGI010023102.1_pt1 | contig 12242 bp, 13 predicted proteins | sample 8958751 | NCBI WGS metagenome assembly JAEEGI01 (sample SAMN16246545, study PRJNA631951) | gut metagenome | biome: gut microbiome; feature: rumen; material: KS-attached | host: Bos | place: Iran: Karaj | collected 2018-10 | reverse complement strand
GCTTTACAGAAGCCTTTTGGGGACACTTTGGACAATTACCTTGTCTTTTCTGACAGACTCTTGCCGCCGCCTCACAATCCCGGTGACAGTGGAATAACTGCCCTGGCTCTATAAAAAAAAGAGGGTGCCTTTTGGGACACCCTCTCTTTTTTCTGTCAAATAAGAAACAATGATAAAATTCCCATAATTCAGAATTTATTTGTATCTTTGCATATACAACAATAATGAAGGTAACGTTTGAAGATATTGATTTAGAAAATCTTGTATTAACACACCGCAGCAGAAAATACAAGAAATATCAGCGGGACGGCAAGTTTCTTGCTGCTCTTGACAAGGTATATTTCTTGATGCAATCGGAAAAGGACACCCTGAGCCTGGCGAATTATAGTTTCCTTCACTACGAAAAACTGAAAGGTGTAGGGATGAGTTCTGTGAGGGTGATGAACGGCAGGGTCGAAAGGCTTCTCTTCCACGAATACGAGGAAGGCGTTGAAATATCAATCATTGAAATGGACAATACGCATTATGGACAACGATAGAATTACAGGCTTCCGTGCCGTACACCCTGGCGAAATCCTCATTGAGGAGTTAAAGGAGCGCGGAATTAAGCAGAAAGACCTCGCCGCAAAGATTGGCATTCTCCCCAGCCACCTCAACGAGCTGATAAAGGGGAAGCGCAGTTTCACCGTGGAATTTGCCATGGCATTGGAAAAGGAACTCGGAATCCCCTATGATTCATGGATGCGGTTGCAATACGGCTATGAGCATGACTTGCTCGTCATTGCCCAACGGGAGGTGGAGCACCAGCAGCAAACACGTAGGGAAAGCACCTTGCTCCGTCGTACGGCGGCAGTGCTCTGACCGATGTCGCAGGTTTATTGCAAGACATTTTCCAATTGTATAGATTGGTGTCATACTGCGCCACATAATGTCAGGGCTTACACACCTAAGACCAAGCAGTGTGGCTTGGCCTTTTTTGTTATTTGTCGCGGAGGGCTGGCTGTGGGGCATCGGGGTAGGTCGTTGAGGAGCTTCGTTGCGGCAAGGTGGGCATGAGCCTTGCCGAAAAGCAAAGTGTAGCCCGTCTGCCCCGGCCCATAGGGGGAGAATATAGTAAAGGGTGTCCCACAGTGGAACACCCTTTTCTTTTATGCGAATGAGTATGTGCTATTTGGACGAATTGGACGAAGTCCAGGGATTGGCATTGGGGTCGTACACAAGACGAACCATATATCCATGGCCATATGAAGAATATTGGTTTGCTGTAGGAGAGTTTATCCTAGCAGCACCTTCATGCAATTCCGAATTGTTATTGTTAAAGGAGAAGAAATAGGCGTCTTTATTAGTGCTTGAATTGTCTACAGGAGTGATAGACCAATAATATCCTTGTTCTCCTTGGTGTGTGGGTTGCCAACTTGTCCAACCAGCGGCGGGGAGGAATATGCATCCAGCATCTTCCAACTGAGCCCAATCATCGGCCAAGTAGTTTTGGTCGTTCCAGTCGCTGCTGGCTGCGTTGAGAGTTTCAGGAATTAGAGACTCGTCCACGGTAGCAGGCCATTCAAACAGGTCGGGGAACAGCATCATTCCGTTCACGCCGTTTACCTGTACGTAAGCGTAGCATGCGTAGGCCACATTACCAAGGGGTGATCCAATATGATAGGAGGGACGACTCACGAGGAAGTTCCATTCGGATTGCGAAAGTGTGCGCCATGCTCCGGTGGTGGTCGCAGGAGCGGCAAAACTGCCATAGTCAACGTATGTGCCTTTGTGGCTGTTGTCATGTAACGCGGGGTTGTTCACATTCATTGGGGTCGAAGCGTCATTGCAAAAGAAAGGTAGGTATCCGGTGTGGGATACAGTGCTATTTGTTTGGTCGGTAGGAGTATAAACAATCTGGTTGTGCTCAAACGACCATTTGGGGTTTTGGGAATTGTCAAATTTCAAATTACCACGGGAGAAATAAACCTGAAGGGTCTCACTGACAGAGTAAGCGCCGGGCAGGTGCTCCTCAGGAGGATTGTCGGTAGTCATGTCAACCGTGATGCCTCCGAACTCGCTGGCACCAAGTGAATTGGTTGTGGTTGTCTGTTTCAATCTTTTGGTGAAGAGTTGAATTGCTCCCTCTGTATTGTTGGAGCGACGGTAGTGGATATTAATTTCAAAGCCAGTGTTGCTCACCGGAGGTACCACCACATAGTATTTGCCATTGTCTTTTGTGTCGTAGTCAAACTGCAGTTTGATGGTTTTGCCACCGTTGATGCCACCAGTCAGGGGGCCTAAGGAGATGTTGTTACTACTTGTGAAGGTAACATTGCCAGTGCCGCACAGTGCAGCACCAGTGGTAGTGGACACCTCGATCTTGGTTAGCTTTGCGTCAGAAGGAAGGTCGGTAACTTCCACTTCCAACAGGGCGCAGAGATTTTTGAACTCCAGACGCTGTTTGCCCATGGCTGCCATCAGTGCTTCTACTACTTGTTTTCCTTCTACCTCTTGATATACCTGTACGGCGGGCAGGGTCACGCTGGTCTGTGCGCTAACAGAGGTGCCGTTCACTGCGCTGGCAGGGTAGATGGAGTAGAATATTGTTGCGTTTTGGTCTCCTTCGGCCACGGCAATATGGTAGTAGTCGTTATCATCTTTGGTAACAGACTGTGTGCTGTTGTTTAGTATCACTTGGTCACCGGTGGTGTGCCAGCAGGCATAATGTTGGGCGTCGATATACACTTTGGCATCCTTTGCGCTGTGGAACCCTTGGATGGTGGCGCGCAGGGTGGTGACATTGGTTTCTTTCTTGCAGCCGGCGAAAGCCAATACGGCGATTGCCATGTATAAAATCAAATTTTTTCTCATTTGTTTTTCCTCCTTTTTATTACATTTCTGCAAAAGTACCCCAGTCATTAGCGGTAGAATACTGGTTGTTTCTGGGACTTGCTTCCATCGATTCGAAATCAGGGATAAGGTTGTTTTGGTTTTTTTCTCCATATAACGCATACCCTAATTCAACCATGAACTGCACCACCTTGACGGTGGGAGTTTGATAGTTTTTTGTTTGTTTTTTAACCATAATGCCATTTTTTTGTTGTCTTTTTTTTATTACTTTATTTTTCTGAATATTAATTATCTATAACGAATTGATTGCCATTATTTTTTTTGCAAAGTTATATATTATTTTTGATATGTCTTTTTTGTTGTTGTTAAAAATGTGGAATTAAATGAAAAAGGTAATAGTATATCGCTTTTTTTATTGTTTTATTTTATGTTATGAGATGAAAATGGTAATGGCGTTTTGTAGGATTGCTGCTGATTGATGGAAAACGTGTGCCGAGACAATAAAAAACGGCTCTGCTACAGAGAAAAGAGCCGTGAAAAAAATCATTATCCCTTTTTGTCTTTTCTGTTAGAAGTATTTGATGTCGCGCTCGACGATGTAGGTGGGTATTTTCTTGTCGTTCTCGAGTTGGTATTCGTAGCGGGTCACCCAGTTGCCCTCTTCGTCGTAGCGGTATTCGTAGAGGGTGATGGTGAGTTCGGGCTCGTTGGGGTCTTCATAGTAGTCGAATAGGGTGGAGCTGACAGGTTCGTTGTGCTCGTCATACTCGTAGCGTATCTCCTGCACTTTGTCGCCCTTGGCGTTGAAGACCACAGTCTTGTAGATGTTGTCGTTCTCGCCGTAGATGAACACTTCGCGGCGGAAGGTGTTGTTCTCATGGTCGTTGTAGCTGAGCTGGCTGAGGCGGCCCTGGGCATCGTATTTGTAGAGCACGCGGCTCTCGATCTGGCGTTCCTCGTCTTCGATATAGACTTCGGTGAGGATGAGGTCGGGGTCGTAGAGGTAGTAGGTGCGGCCGATGACGTTCTCGTCGGGGTCGAGGATGTGCTCGAGGGTGACGAGGCCGAAGTCGTCGTGTTTGTAGCGTGTGCGGAAAATCATGTCTTCCTCGTTGGAGAGGTACGACTGGCTGCGGCGCTGCCCTTTCTGGTTATAGACGGTTTTGAGACGCTCGAGGATACTGCCGCGGCCGGCGTTGTTGGCGCGCCCGTCGGCTTCGTACATGACAGAGAGGACGTTCTTCACCTCGCCGTGGAGACCGTCGCGCTGGCAGTCGGAGAGCTGGTCGGGCATGCGTTGCTCGGTCTTCTGCGGGGCGTTGGGGCGGCGCTGGACGGCCTGGGTGGGCCGGTCGTTGATGCGGCCGCGCAGATTATCGTTGTTTTGTGCAGCCAAACAGCCGGTCAAACACAAGAATAGGGCTGTTGTGAGAATCTGCTTTGTTTTCATAGTATGCTAATTCCTAATATGTTGTACTTACTTTTCGATATTATTTTACTTGTATTTGAAAATACAAAGTTACGAATAAAAACGGAAATGGAGAGATTTTAGTATCTTTCCTCTATAAAAAAACTTGAAATATCTTGTGGTAATCTCTTAGAATTGCCGTGTTGTTTATGGTTTTAAGGTTTTAGGGGAGAAGGGTTTTATGGTTTTAGGGGAGAAAGGTTTCAGGGTTGGAGGGTTTTAAAGTTTTAGGGTGGCGTACTTTTGGCACGCCCGGACACTCCATCAGCTTCGAAGAAGCTGTATTTCGCAAACCCCACACTAAGCGGAGCGCAGTGTGGGGATGGAAAAGCCCTCCCTCCCAGCGTCTCGAAGAGACACCACCTTGCGATTGCTCTGCCAGAGTCAGACATACATTGTTTGGGTTCATCTTTTTTTTCGTGCGTTTGTGTGTAATACAAGATTTTTGTGTAAATTTGCATTTCTGAATAAACAATTGGAAATAAGAATTAAGAGTTAAGAATTAAGAAGTTTGGCTTTCGCGATTCGCGATACTCTTTCAAGAATACAGGATGGAGAAGATTGTCTTAATCTGTTTTGTGGCCTACACGGTGTTGCTTTTCGCCGTGATGTGGCTGTCGTCGCGCCGCACGGCGGGCAACGATGCTTTCTTCCGCGGCCAGCGCAAGTCGCCGTGGCCGGTGGTGGCCTACGGCATGATCGGGGCGTCGCTGTCGGGCGTCACTTTTCTGTCGGTGCCCGGCGGTGTGTATTCAGGGCAGTTCACCTATATGCCGCTGGTGTTCGGCTATGTGCTGGGCTATGCGGCCATCGCACTGGTGCTGCTGCCGTTGTATTATAAGCTGAACCTCACCTCGATTTACAGTTATCTGGAGCAGCGTTTCGGCGTGGCGTCGGAGAAGACGGGCGCCCTGTTCTTTATCATCTCGCGGCTGATGGGCTCGGCGTTGCGCATGTACTTGGTGGTGTTTGTGCTGTATGAGTTTGTGTTCAGGGCGTGGGGTTTCCCGTTCTGGGCCATCGCGGTGGTGTTTATCTGCATCATCCTGCTCTATACGTTCCGCGGAGGGGTGAAGACGGTGGTATGGACCGACACACTGCAGACCACTTTCCTGCTCTTGGCCGCCATTGCGACGGTGGTGGCTATCCTGAACGAGCTTGGCATCTCGCTGCCGCAGCTGATGCACCGCTCGGCCGAGGCGGGCTATACCCGTGTCTTCGAGACCGACCCCACGGCGGGCAAATATTACTGGAAACAGATTCTGAGCGGCATGTTCATCACCATCACCATGACGGGCCTTGACCAGGACATGATGCAGAAGAACCTCACCTGCAAGTCGCTGCGCGATGCGCAAAAGAATGTGATGACCAGCAGTGGACTGTTCATTATTGTCAACTTGCTGTTCCTCTGTCTGGGTGCCGCGCTGATAGCCTATGCGCAGAGCACGGGCTTTGAGCTGCCGGTGGATGCCAATGGCCATGTGATGGGCGACAAGATATTCCCGTCGGTGGCGTTCCACCTCAACACGTTCACGGCGGTGGTGTTTATCATTGGCATGGTGGCGGCGGGCTATTCGAGCGCCGACGGCACCTTGACGGCCTTGACCACCACGCTCTGCTACGATTTCCTGGGCTTTGAGCGCAGGGACGACAGCCGCTCGTCGGTGCGGCTGCGCCGGTTGGTGCATGTGGGCTTTGCGCTGCTGTACCTGTTGGTGATATTGGCTTTCCGGCCGTTCCACACCCAGTCGCTCATCGACACGCTGTTCGATGTGGCGGGCTTCACCTACGGGCCTTTGCTGGGCATGTACACCTTCGGTCTCTTTACCAAATTGCAGGTGCGCGACCGCTGGGTGCCGGTGGTGGCGGTGCTGTCGCCGGTTATATCCTATATTGTAAAAGTGAAAATGCCTGTGTGGACGGGCTACCACTTCGGCTTCGAGATACTCCTGTTCAACGGGCTGCTGACGTTCCTCGGCCTGCTGGCTATCAGTAAACACAAAAAGAATTAACATTAATATTTTATATACCCTATGTTTCGCAGAATTCCTTTGCTTGTTGCAGCCGCATGTCTCTTTGCGGGATGCTATAGTGTAACGCCGGTGAATGACAACGGCACCGCCTCGGGCGGCGGTTTGTATTACGCCCTTCCGCGCACGGAGATATGTGTGGATGTCACCTATCAATATTATGATTTGACCGAGGCTGTTTTCTCCGAGTATGCCACGGAGATGCTGGCACTTGACAATTTCGACGTGGAGAAACCCTATCGCATCAAGAATATCGAGACCACCTACACGGTGGCGGCCGACCCCGACCATTATTATCTGGTGAATCCCAATGGTATCTCGGTGCAAGTGGATAGCCGTCACCTCCTCCGCGCCGTGGGCATGACCCCGCAGGAGGTGGCTCAGCACACGGGTCCGGCACAGCCTTCGGGACAGCCCCGTCAGGAAGAGGCCAAGCTGGTGCTGCACAATGCCACTGCCGACAAGATGCTGCCCACTTATAACCTCATCGACCGCACGGACACGTTCTATGTGCGCGGCGACCGTCCCGGCAACCCCACGGGTCTTTCCACCAAGAAGGCCCCGCGCTCGTTGCGCCAGCGTGCTCAGGCCGCTGCCGAGGAGATTGCCGAACTCGAGGACACCCGCGCCGATATTGCCCTCTCCGACCGCTACACCCCCGAGGGGAAGCGCGAGCTGCTGCAGCAGCTGGAGGAGAAAGAGGCTCTGCTGTTGGCCCAGTTCATCGGCAAGCCGGTGGTGGAGACCGTCCATTTCTTCATCACCCCCAAGGCCCCCGCAAGTGCAAGCGACACGGTGCAGCGCGGCGTGCTGTTCTATTTCTCGCGCAGCGAGGGGATATGCGAGAGCGACGACTACGGCGCCATGCCGGTGGTCTATACCCTTCGTCCCGACAAGTCGCTGCAGCATGTGCGCCAGTTCAGCACCCAGCCCAAGGGACTGCCTTTCCTCAAGGCTAAGAATTTCAAGTATCGCCTGCCTTCCCAGGCTCAGATGCTGCTGTCGTGCGAGTTGTTCGACTACCGCGTGACGCTCCCCGTGGCGCAGTACGGCCCCGTCATCGACTTGCCGCACAAACACTTCAAGGCCCTCTTCGAGCCTGCCACGGGTGCCATTGTCTATTACGAGAACTGATTGCCGGGCATGAATTTCTACACGACCATATTGGGTTCGGGCGCGGCGTTGCCCACGGTGGCGCGCCATTGCAGCGGGCAGGTGGTGAACATCAACGGCTTCCGCATTCTCTTGGACTGCGGCGAGAACACACAGACCCAGTTGCGCGTCTATCACCAGCGCATGCAGGCTGTCTCGCAAATCTTTATCACCCATCTGCACGGCGACCATTTCTTCGGTCTTCCGGGGCTTGTGAGCAGCATGCACCTTTGCGGGCGCAAGGAGCCGCTGGACGTTTACGCCCCGGCGGGCGTGCGTGCCGCCATGGAGCTGCTGATGCAGACCTCGGGCAGCCACCTCGACTACGAGCTGCGCTACCATGAGATTGTGCATGACGAAGGGATGGAACTGCTGTTTGAAAACAACCGCTGCCGGGTGTCGGCGTTCCCGCTGCTGCACTCGGTGCCCACCTATGGCTACCTTATCGAGGAGAAACCCCGTGGCAAGAACCCCGTGCGCTGCTATGCCTATTGCACCGACACGGGCTACACCGAGAGTTTCCTGCCCTATATCGAGGGGGTGAATCTCCTGTGCATAGAAAGCACTTTCAACAACGCCTTTGCCTCTGTGGCGACGGAGAAGTTGCATTGCACCACTTTGATGGCGGCGACGCTGGCGCAGAAAGCCCATGTGGGCGAGCTGCTGCTCACGCATATCAGTGCCCGCTTCAAGGAGCCGGAGCTGCTGCTTGCCGAGGCGCAGTCGGTTTTCCCCAACACGGCCATGGCCGCTGACGGGGCGCAGCACGAGGTGCGGTATTTCGACAAGATTCCTGCCGCCGGGCAGGGAGTCAGCGACGGGGCGTGATGTCGGTCACGACAGCGCTGCTGTCTTCTACTTTGAAACGTATTTCCTTTCCTGCCAGTTCCATACAATAGACCCGCTGCGGGTCGTGGTGGTACTGCGGCCGTGGGTCGTGGGCCAGTATGTCGAGCAGGCTGCCGCGCAGCTCTTCGGGCATAAGTTTCAGCAACGCCTCCGGGCATTCCACATGTAGCAACTGCTCCGCCGCTTGCGGGGCGAAGCCGCTGCGGGCGTCGGGGTGGCTGTCGGTGTAGGGCAGATAAGGCTTGATGTCATAGATAGGGGTGCCGTCCATGAGGTCGGCGCCTTCGATGTGGAGCACAGGTCCTTCGGGTGTGGAAGGCTCCACTTTCAGCAGTCTCACGGAGGAGAGACCCAGCGGATTGGGGCGGAAGGGGCTGCGGGTGGCGAAGACCCCCATGCGGCGGTTGCCGCCCAGCCGTGGCGGCCGCACCGTGGGCGACCATTCCTGGCGCACCGCCTCGCTGAACTGCCAGATAAGCCAGATGTAGTCGAACTCCTCCAGTCCGCGCACAGCCTCGGCATTGCGGTATTGTGGCTCGAAGAGGATGCGTGCGGGGGTGTTGACAATCCCCGCCTGTCGCGGGATGCCGAATTTGGTGGGGAAGAGGCTCGAGATATGGGCGATGGGTTCCATTCGGCAGTGGGTCAGAAACGCAGATAGGGCGCCAGCCAGTACATCAGCGAGGTGCAGAGGATGCCGATTCCCGCTCCTGCCAGCACGTCGCTGGCCCAGTGGCGGTTGTTGTACATGCGCAGGAACCCCACGCTTGCGGCCACGGTGTAGCCGGCAATGGCGATGCCGGGATACTCCTCGCCGTATTCGCGCCGCAGCATCTCGGCGCCGAAGAAAGCGGTGATGGTATGCCCCGAGGGGAAGCTGTTATAGACGCCGGGATAGGGGCGTTCCGCTCTATATACATATTTGAGGCCGTTGCTCAGGGCCACGTTCAGCAGTGCCGCTCCTCCGCCCAGGTTCACCAGGTCGCGCCAGCCGTGTTTGCTCTCCAGTCCGGCGGCTTTCAGGATAAGCACCGAGGAGATGGGGACGTATTGCAGCACGTTCTCCGCCTCGAAACGGGCGTGGCCGTCCAGCTGCGTCCAGGTGTGGATGTTGCCGTCAATCTGGTTGTGGAGCCACTGGGTGGCTGAGATAAAGGTGCCTGTCGTTGTCAGCAGCGCGGGGGCGGCAATCTGGCCGAAGGTGATCTGGTGGTTGTAGCCGCAGCTGAGCGTGTCGCTGTGCTGCGCCGCCAGGATGGCGGGGAACAGCAGCAACCCTATCAGGATATGTCTCAGTCTGTTTGCTTTCATGGGAATTGGGAATTGAGAATTGAGAGTTGAGAGTTGAGAATTGTTCGTTTATTTCTTATATGTGTAGGGTTCCGTTTTTCAGTTGCGGCACGACGGGGCAGGTGTTCTGCCTGAAGGCAAACTTGATGTCCTCTTCGGCGCCGAAGCCGATGAGCCGCTGCACATGGCTGGCATGTTCGAGGCAATAGCCGTAGGGGTCGCCGTGGCATGCGTCCCACAGCGTCATGGCCATGGCCACGGCGTCGTGGGTCGAGGAGTAGAGTCCGCTGTCGAGCAGTCGTTGGCACAGGGCACCGGCGAAGAGTGTGTCCTCGACGGAGAAGTCGTTCTTCCACCCGCTGCAGAGTATCACCAGGTCCTGAGGCTCGTCGAGCAGCCGTTTTGTCAGCGCGTCGATATTGGCGAAGGCGCCGACGAGTGTGCGTTGTGCGTCGGCACCGCGCAGCATGCACACGGTGCCGTTGGTGGTGCTGTAGGCAATGCGCTGCCCCTTGAGGTTGTGGCGCAGGTATTCGGTGGGGGAGTTGCCATATTCGGCGTTGCCGATTTTCATGCCTCCGCGCTCTGCGGCGCGCATCCATCCGCGCTGGCGGAAGTCCTCCAGAGCTTCGAGGGTGTCCAGCGGCACGATCTCCTCTGCACCGGCCTGGAAGGCGGCGCAGACAGCCGTGGTGGCACGCAGGATATCCACCGTCACGGTGGTGTGGTTCTCTTTGATGCCGCGCCACTCATAGAGTGCCGGGGTCAGCGACAGTTCAATCCGTGAAGCATTCATTGCCGAAAGCGTCTTCCGAGTACTGGGAGCGTTCGATGCTCCCGTCGGGGTTGATGGTAAAACTATAGAAAGCGGGGTTGGAGGGGATGTATTGGTCGTGCTGGAAATGCCAGCGGCTGACACTGGTGGGGATATTGCGCAGGGCGAAGTCGGTCATCTGCTCCACGAGGATGCACATATGGGCGAGACGGCTGTCCATCTCGTTGCGTTCCATAAAGGCGATGTCGTCGGGCAGTTCGGCGGGTTCGCCCTTCACGTCCACGGGCTGGATTTTGTTGCCGCGCACCCAGGTGTGCATCAGTTCCAGGCCGCTCTTGGTGGAGCGCAGCGTGTATTCGGCATAGACCACCACCTCGTTGATTTCGGGCTGCTGCCATTTGTGGATGGCCACCAGCAGCACGGCGTCGATGCCGTAGAGGGCGTGCATCTCCTTGAGGCCGTCGAGTTGCAGCTGGCGGTAGTTCTTGCCCACCTTGCCGAGCACCGCGTCGGCCGAGAGGGGCGGGATGATGTAGTAGCCCTGAGCGGAGAGGGGAGCGGCGAGGGTTTGCCGCATATAGACGGCGGCAGCGGTGTATTCGTCGTTGAACACCTTGTCCTGGGTGGTCTTGGCCACGGGGCGCGGAGCATTGTCCTGCACCGGGGCGGTGATGATGCAGACAGGCTGCTCCTTGTAGAGGTCGCTGTAGGTAGCCACCTTCTGCTCGCTCTTGCACGAGGCAAAGAGGGCGAGGGCAATCAGCGGGATGAGGAAACGGTGAGTCGTCATGGCGGTGCGGGTTTATTCGGGTTTGCTGACTTGTTTCTGTGCGCGGCTGATGCTGTCCTGACGGGCGCGTTCGGCGCGTTGGGCTTCCTGCTCGGCCAGGCGCTGTGCCTTGCGGGCCTCGCGTTTGGCCTCGGCCTCTTTCTTGCGCTGCTCCTGGGCCTTCTGCTTCATCTGCCGTTTGTATTCGGGGTCCTCGGCCTGTTGGCGGCGCAGGGCCTCCTCCTCAGGGGTGTAGGTGATGGGGATGCTGTCGAGGGCCTCGACGTTGATGCGTGTCGTGTCGGTGCGCATGTCGGCGGCCTGATTGGGCGTGAGGCTTTGTTTCAGGAAATCGACATACTGCGAGCTGTTGGGGAAGAGCATCTTCTCGTTGTTGAACATGATATTGGCCTGCGTGTTCTGACCCAGGCGAGCCAGTGCCACGCCATAGTCGGCATACTGGCCGGGGCAAGGGGTCTGCTGTTCGAGATTGCGGTTGATGGCCTCGGCGTATGACTTGGCGAGGGCGAGGAGTCTTGCCTCGGTGGGGTGGTGTTGGTAGCGCATGAGAGTGGCGGGCACTTCCACCAGCGAGCCCTCGCCGCTGCATGCCGCCGCCAGGCCGGCGGCCAGCAGGCAGAGTACTGTGTATATCTTGATTCTTTTCATAGTGTTGTCAATAAAATAAACGGCAACGTCATAAGCCGGGTTCTGTCGCCCCCATGCGGAGGCCTCTATCATCAATCTAGGGCCGTCGTCGCCGACGGTCTCAATCAACCTACCCCCCGACAAAGGGCGGGTCGGCCCTGTGCTGCCGGTATATTTGGTTTTTCAACCCATAAGGTTTGCCATCGTGTGGCATTGCTGCCGCATGTCGTGGGCTCTTACCCCGCGCTTGCACCCTTACCTGAAGTCAGGCGGTTTGTCTTTCTGTGGCACTTGCTGTCGGCGGGGTGCTTGCCTCCCCGTCGCCTTCCCGTTAGGAAGTATGGTGACCCGAGTTGCCCGGACTTTCCTCCCGCAGACCCCTGGCGGGGGCTGCCGGCGATAGAGTCGGTTGCCGTTAAGTCATGTCAA
>JAEEGI010023094.1_pt1 | contig 12245 bp, 10 predicted proteins | sample 8958751 | NCBI WGS metagenome assembly JAEEGI01 (sample SAMN16246545, study PRJNA631951) | gut metagenome | biome: gut microbiome; feature: rumen; material: KS-attached | host: Bos | place: Iran: Karaj | collected 2018-10 | reverse complement strand
GGAGAGGGGCCGTTCGACGCTCGCCGGATGCGCTTCCCACGCTGTCCGGATTTTGGGACAGAACGCCCGGTATACTGGGTATCATCCGGAGAAGCACCCCGCCGGCGGGATCTGCCGAAGCGGTGAAAAAGAGCAGGGAACCGACACAATAAATATATTTTTTAATATATTTATTGTGGTTTTCCGCACTTTTCGGGGGGCTTGACAAGACGAAGAAAAGGTGGTATTCGTAGAAACAGAAGCGATCGGCCGATCGTTGTCCACAACATGGAACCAGAATGGAGAAGGAGGTATCGCCACATGGACAACAGACAGAAGAAGAGATACTGGAAGACGGAGGACGGCGGGTACGCCCACATGGTCAGCTACGAGAACACGGACCGGCTGAAGCACGAGACGGCCTTCCACAACCCGGGAGGCATGGATCCGAACGAGGTGCTCAACCTCATTTTGGACGAGTACTTTGCCTTTGCGGACAAAGTGCGGCGCTGACACGCAGACTCCCCGACCCTGCCCACGGATCTCCGGCGGACAGGGTCGGGTCATACCATCGGACACGGAACGGAGAAGGGGGAAGAGGATGAAGGGAGCCATCATCGGCGACATCGTAGGATCCATCTACGAGTGGCACAACATCAAGACAAAGGAGTTTCCGCTGTTTCAGCAGCGGAGCCGGTTTACTGACGACACGGTCATGACCTGCGCGGCGGCGAAGGCGCTGATGGAGGCGTCCGGAGACGAGGCTTCCGTCGTGGAGCGGATGACCCGGTCCATGCAGGAGCTGGGCAGGAAATACCCCCACGCCGGATACGGCGGACGGTTTAAGAAGTGGATCTTCCTGGCGGATCCGGAGCCCTACCACAGCCTGGGCAACGGCGCCGCCATGCGGGCCTCGCCGGCGGGCTTTGCGGGCGCCTCGGCGGAGGACGCCTATCGGCTGGGCGAGTTGACCGCCATGCCCACCCACGACCATCCGGAGGGGCTGAAGGCGGCGGGCGTTACCGCGGCTGTGGTCTGGATGGCCCGCCACGGGGCGGACCGGGAGGAGATCCGGCGCTATGCCGCCTCCCGCTACCACATCCCCCGGCTGGACGACATCCGCCCCACATACAAATTTGACGTGACGTGCATGGGCACCATGCCCGTGGCGCTGGCGGCCTTCCTGGAGAGCGAGAGCTTCGAGGACGCCGTCCGCGGCGCCATCAGCGTGGGCGGCGACAGCGATACCATCGGCGCCATCACCGGATCCTTCGCGGAGGCGCTTTACGGGGTGCCGGAGGAGATCTGGCAGGAGGCCGGGTCCCGCCTCACCGCCGAACTGAAGGACATCGTGGACAGGTTCTATGCCCGCGGCTGGAATTGAGAATGGAAAAGGAGGAATCGCGATGGAACATCGTTACTACATTGCCTACGGATCCAACCTGAATAAGGAGCAGATGGCGGAACGCTGCCCCGGCGCCAGGGTGGTGGGCGTTTCCGAGCTGAAGGACTACCGCCTGATGTTCAAGGGAAGTCTCACCGGCTCCTACCTGACCGTGGAGCCGGAGGAGGGCTGCACGGCGCCTGTGGGCGTCTGGGAGGTCACCGCCGCTCATGAGAGGAGTCTGGACCGCTACGAGGGGTATCCCACCTTCTACTACAAGACGGGAATGACCCTGCCGGTGCGGGATCCGGAGACCGGAGAGGTGCGGACGCTGAACGCTTTCCTGTACATCATGCACGAGGACCGCTCCCTGGGGCTTCCCACCGGCGGTTACGTGGACGTGTGCCGGCAGGGCTATCGGGATTTCGGCTTCGACGAGTCGACGCTGGCGGAGGCCCTGGCCTTTACGAGGGATCACCGGGGGGAGGAGTAGAGAGTGGGTCTGGAGCCGAACTTCAGATACGTGGCGGAGCACAGGGGGATCCCGATCCTCCTCTTCTCCCGGCACGGGAAGCTCTTCCTGACCGACCTGATCGAACACCGCGGAGCCGCCATGGTCAAAGCTTACCGGGCGGCGGGGATGGGGCGTCCCTGTCCCTGGCGGGAGGAGGACTTTACCGTTACGGTCCTGCCCGAGACCGACGGAGACGGAAACGGGGCGGTCTTTATCGCCGTTGAGATGCCGGAGCCGGAGGAGATCACGGAGTGCAGGCGGGTCTTTTTCTGCTGCGGCGGAGACGGGGAGCGCAGGGCGTACTATACCGTGGAGAAGAGCTTTGCGTGCGATATGCTCTGCAGCTGGGACGCGGAAGGGCGTCACCGTGACTACGGCCCCGCGCCGAAGACGGCGGGGGAGCAGCTGGAGCTTGTGAAGAAGCTGTTCGCGAAGTGAAAGGAGAGAGGATGGATCTGAAAAAGAGGATCGCCGACGCCGTGCTGGGCGTCGCCGTGGGGGACGCTCTGGGCGTGCCCGTGGAGTTTTACGAGCGGGAGGCGCGCAGGGCGGACCCCGTCACCGGCATGCGGGACGGCGGCTTCCACAACCAGAAGCCCGGCACCTGGTCCGACGACACCAGCATGGCCCTGGCGCTGATGGATTCCCTGACCCGGAAGGGCTTCGACCCGGAGGACCAGATGCGCTGCTACGTGGATTGGCTGTGGAGCGGCAAGTACACCGCCTACGGCGAGGTGTTTGACGTGGGCGGCACCTGCAGCTCCGCCATCGACCGGTTCTGCCGCGGCACGCCGCTCGATCAGTGCGGCGCGCGGGGTGAGAACTCCTGCGGCAACGGGTCCCTGATGCGGATCATGCCCCTGGCCCTCTGGCTGTACGGTACGGGCCGCGGAAAGCTGGACCCCGCGACTGCGGCGCTGATCCACGCCTCCTCCGCCGTGACCCACGGCCATCCCTGCTGCATGATGGCCTGCGGCGTTTACTGTGCCGTGGCCTTCCGGCTGTGCGCCGGGGAGGAGCCCCGGGACGCCGTGGAGAACGGCGTCCGTGACGCGCTGGCCTTCTACGGCGGCCAGACGGCCTTCGCCGGGGAGATGGACAAGTTCCGCCCCCTCACGACCATCGGCTCCTGGCCGGAGCAGATGATCCGCAGCGGCGGCTACGTGCTCCACACCCTGCAGGCGGCCCTGTGGTGCTTCCTGAAGACGGAGACCTACGCCGATTGCGTGCTGCAGGCGGTGAACCTGGGTCAGGATACCGACACCACCGCCGCCGTGGCCGGCGGCCTGGCGGGCCTGACCTACGGCCAGGAGAGCATCCCCGCCCGGTGGCTGGACGTGCTGGCAAGGCGGGAGGACATCCTCGCCATGTGCGGCGCGTTTGCGGAGTCGCTGGCCAACGGGGCCGGGGCGTGAGGTATACCGCCCGTTTGCTTGACAGGGCGGCGGGCGCGTGATAAACTGCCTGCCATCGGGCGAGTACCAGCGGCTACCGCTTCATGCGGCGCGGTTGGCACTACGACCCCGACGGCGGGCTCCGGGAACAGGGATGAAGGACCTCCGCATTCTGCGGCCAGACGTCATCCCCAAGACCCCGGGGTCTGCCTTTTTTGCGTTTTCGAGAAATCCGACAGCCGGAGGAGGTGACAGGCGTGGCATACAGCGAGCTGATCAAGAGCTTTGAGCGGATCCGGGACTACATGCGGGAGTTCTACGTGTACGGCTTCAAGAGCCGCAGCGAATACGACCGCAAGAGCGAGCGCAGCTACGACAACGAGAAGCGGCGTATGGAGAGCTGGCTGGGGGACTATATGTCCTTCCGGCAGAATGAGAGCGGCAAGCGGGTCTTCCTCTCCGTGGACAACCGCACCGTAGCCCACAATCCCCTCTATCAGGCCTTCAAGGCAAAGAGCTTTACAGATACTGACATCACTCTGCATTTCGCCATCCTGGATATGCTCTCCGGCGGGGAGGCCCTCTCCGTCCGCCAGATCAGCGACCGGCTGGCGGCGGACTATCTGGGCCGGGTGGAGAGCGCCATGACGCCCGACGACTCCACCGTCCGCAACAAGCTGAAGGAGTACGAGGCCCTGGGGCTCCTCCGCAGCGAGAAGGCGGGCCGGGAGCTGCACTACCGCCTGTCCGCCGACGGCGTGGACGAGAACAGCTGGCGGGAGGCGGCGGCCTTCTTCTCCGAGGCGGACCCCCTGGGCGTGGTCGGGTCCTATCTGCTGGACCGTACGGCGGAAGTGCCAGCGTTCTTCGGTTTCAAGCACCACTATCTCCTGCCGGCCATCGACAGCGAGATCCTGTTCCGGATCCTGGCCGCCATGGACGAGGGACGGTGCGTGGAGGTCACGTCCTTCGTGGCCCGGCGGGGCTGGGAGAAGACCAACACGGTGTTTCCCGTCAGGATCTACGTCAGCACCCAGAACGGCAAGCAGTATCTGCTGGGCTATCACTATAAGCTGCGCCGCCCCATGTTCCTGCGGCTGGACAACATCCGCAGGGTGAAGGTCGGCGCGGTGGAGAAGCACCCGGAGGAGTACCGCGCCTTCCACGCCAAGCTGCGGGAGAACCTGTGGGGCACCTCCTTCGGCGCCATGCACTCCCTGGACCACCTGGAGATGGTCCTCCGGGTGGAGGAGGGGGAGGAGTACATCGTGGACCGGCTGCTGCGGGAGAAGCGCTGCGGCCGGGTGGAGAAGACCGGCGAAGGACTCTGGCGGTTCTCGGCGGACGTGTACGACGCCGGGGAGATGCTGCCGTGGCTGCGGACCTTCATCGGCCGCATCGTGAAGCTGGAGAGCAGCAACAGTTTCGCGGTCAGGCGGTTCTACGAGGACCTGGCCGCTATGGAGACCATGTACGGAGGTGACGGCCATGCTGTTCCATGAGATCTACGGCAGTTACTTCCGGGCCGTGGCCGCCATCCTGGAGCGCTCCTGCGTCGGCGCCCTAACCGGGCCGGACATGACGGAGCTGGTGCGGCAGTACGCCTTCGGCGAGAGCGTGCTGACCATCCCCGCCGCCCTGAAGGACGGCGCCTGGCCCCTGCTGACGCCGGATATGGGCACCGCCCTGCGCCGCGCCCCGTCGATGCCGCTGACCACCCTGGAAAAGCGGTGGATGAAGGCGCTGCTCCGGGATCCCCGGATCCGGCTCTTCGACCCCTCGCCGGCGGGGCTGGAGGACGTGGAGCCCCTGTACGGGCCGGACACCTTCGTGTACTTCGACCGGTACGGCGACGGCGACCCCTATGAAGACGAGGCATACGTCCGGAACTTCCGCACCGTGCTGACGGCCCTGCGGGAGAAGCGGCTGCTGAAGGTGCGCTTCCTGGGCCACAGCGGTATCCGGCACAGCTATACCTGCGTTCCCCGGCGGCTGGAGTATTCCGCCAAGGACGACAAGTTCCGGCTGCTCTCCGGGGTGCGGGGCCGGGTGCTGACCGTGAACATGGCCCGCCTGTACCGGGCGGAACTGCTGGAGCCCTATGATCCGGAGGCGGTGAAGCCCCTGCGTTTCCCGGAGCGGCGGCTGGTGATGGAGCTGACGGACGAGCGCAACGCCCTGGAGCGGGTGATGCTCCACTTCTCCGACCTGGAGAAGGAGACGGAGCGGCTGGACGACAAGCACTACCGCATCACCCTCCGCTACCGGAAGGAGGATGAGACGGAGCTGCTGATCCGCATCCTGTCCTTCGGCCCCATGCTCCGGCTGCTGGAGCCGGAGGAGCTGGTGGGGCAGCTGCGGAAGCGGCTGGCCCGGCAAATCGCCCTGGAAAACGGGGAATAACGTGAAAAAAACCAACCGAAAGTTGCGGACTCTTCCCGGGTTCGCAACTTTTTTTCCATGAAATCGGGGAGAAAAACTGGTATTGTATCCTTGCAGGCGGGAAAACCGGCATGTTCCATCATCAAAAAAGGCACAGACAGCGATTCATTGATCGGCTTGGCAAGCGGGGCGCTGAAAACGCCCGTACGTGCCTTGTCATCCCGCAGAAGCAGGAAAGACACAAACAGCAAACCATATTGGATGAGTAGGCGCGGGGAGCGCCGCCTGGTTTCGGACCAGGAGTCAGCGGGTTCGACTCCCGCACTCGATTGCCCCGTCGGGGCGTGTGTCTTGTGTAACCATCCCTCCCGAAAGGTACGGACAGCAAACTGCATTTATAACAAGATCAACTAATCGGACGGCCACAGGCCGGAAAAGCACATTCCCTCGTACCTTGTTCCCCAAAAAGGTGTGAACGGCAGCATATGAACTGATCGGGAGCACACCGCTCCCCCCCGCGCGATTCCGCGCGGTCAATCGCCCATAAAACGGGCCACACCTTGACCAAAAGCGCGCACAGCAAACCGCCGATATCAGGGGGAGTCCGGGCTATGTTCCCGGTACGCAATAACCGACGCGCTTTGTACCGCAACGTCTGTAAAGGAGAGTAACTTACCATGCTTGAATACCTGAAGAACGAAGCAAACAAAACCTATACCGAGAACGGCGCCGTCACCAACCGCTCCAGCGGGAAGGACTGCGTGGATCTGTTTGCCACCATCGGCGCCATCCGGCGTCAGAGCGACGACGATATCGTCAAGCGTTTCATGCGGGCCTATACCGAGGATCCCGACGTGGCCATGAAGATCCTCTTCTTCGCCCGGGACGTCCGGGGCGGCCTGGGCGAGCGGAGGGTGTTCCGCACCATCCTGCGCCACCTGGCCGTCTACGCCCCCGCCTCCGTGGTCCGCAACCTGCCCTACGTGGCCGAATACGGCCGCTGGGACGACCTGCTGGTGCTGCTGGACACCCCCTGCGCCGCCGAGGCCCTGACCGTGCTGCGCGGTCAGTTCGACGCCGACATGGCCGCTCTGAAGAGCGGCGGCGAGGTGTCCCTGCTGGGCAAGTGGCTGCCCTCCGTCAACGCCTCCAGCGGCGACACGGTGCGCCTGGCCAAGCGGGTGGCCCGCGCCTTCGGCATGAACGACGCCGCTTACCGCAAGGCCGTCACGGCCCTGCGGGAGCGCATCCGCATCATCGAGAACAACCTGCGCCAGCGGGACTACACCTTCGACTACGGCAAGCAGCCCTCCAAGGCCATGCTCAAGTACCGCCGCGCCTTCCTGCGCAACGACCAGGAACGGTATCTGGACTTCCTGAGCAGGGTGGAGCGGGGCGAGGCCAAGCTCCACGCCGACACCCTGCTGCCCTATGAGATCGTGGAGCCGGTGCTGTTCCAGAACGGCAGCTGGTACAATCATTGCGCCATGAGGCCCCTCTCCGACGGGGAGAAGAAGGCCCTGAACGCCACCTGGAGCGCCCTGCCGGACTATACCGACGGCGAGAACGCCCTGGCGGTGGTGGACACCTCCGGCTCCATGTACTGCCACAGCGACCCCATGCCCGCCTCCGTGGCCCTGTCCCTGGGCCTCTACTTCGCCGAGCGGAACAGGGGCGTTTTCCACAACCACTTCATCGAGTTCTCCCGCACCCCCCAGCTCATCCGGGTCAAGGGCGAGACCTTCGCCGACCGGCTGGCCTACATCGCCTCCTTCAACGAGGTCGCCAACACCGACCTGAAGGCGGTGTTCGAGCTGATCCTGGACGCGGCCGTGAAGAACGGCGTGCCCCAGGAGGAGCTGCCCGCGAAGCTGTACCTGATCTCCGACATGGAGTTCGACGCCTGCACCGAGGGGGCGGACCTCAGCAACTTCCGGTACGCCCGGCAGCTCTTCGAGAGCCACGGCTACAAGCTGCCCCAGGTGATCTTCTGGAACGTGGCCAGCCGCCACCGCCAGCAGCCCGTCACCGTCGACGACCGGGGCGTGGCCCTGGTGTCCGGCTGCTCTCCCCGGGTCTTCTCCCTGGTCATGGAGGGGGAAATGGACCCCTACAGCTGCATGATGAGCGTCGTCGGCGCGGAGCGCTACGCGCCCATCGCAGCGTAAGTCGGCAACCATCTTTTGAGCAGCTGCGCGGCGAAGCATTTCAGCCCGCCTGCGAAGTCATCGAGGTTTGAAGTCGTTTTCCGGAGCGTGCTTCCTCCGTAAACGGCGCACACAGCGGCGGGTTAACAATTTTCAACTACTCATACAGTTGGAGATTAACTTGCCCGCCGCCCGGATTCCGCGCCGCCTTCTTCGGAGCCCGGGCGGTATCCGGGATTTATTAAAACGTGTCCCGCGGGACCGGTCAGAGGGGAGCGATCCTACCGTGCTTTTGCGGGACGCGTTTTGAGAGCGCCGCGTTAACACTTCCCCCGTAACGCACCAGGGCAGTAACTTGCGCGGCGCCCCGGGCGGCGGCCGGCTGTGAGGTATCCACGTGCCGATCGCTCCGGCGGGATGCAGAGGATCAGCCCGCCGCCCGGATTTTATACCACCGGTTTCTTTACAAACCGACGGACGGATGGTATAGTAACCACGAAAGGAAAAAGGGCGCGGCCCGGAAAGGACAAAGAACATGCTTCGCAATCTGTTTTCATTTGAATACCCGGAGCGGATTCTGTGGGATCGCATGGATTCCCGCAGCGCTTTGTCATACCCATATCAGGCAAACCGGGCCGCAGGCAAACCTGTATAAGGTGCATCCGAACGCAAAGGCCGCTTGCCTCCTGTGGGGCGAGCGGCCTTTTTCTATTCCGAAGAAAGGAGAATACCACTATGTTCGAGATCAAGGGAAAAGTGAATACCGCCCTCTGCTACGCCAAGGTGGTGGAGGACGAGGCCATCGAGCAGATCCGCCGGATGTGCGACTATGAGATCACCGCCGGCAGCCGGATCCGCATCATGCCCGACGTCCACGCCGGCAAGGGCTGCACCATCGGCACCACCATGACCATCACCGACAAGGCCGTGCCCAACGTGGTGGGCGTGGACATCGGCTGCGGCATGTACACCGTGAAGCTGGGCAGGGTCGATATCGACATGGAGCGGCTGGACGAGGCCGCCCACTACATCCCCTCCGGCATGAGCGTGTGGGAGGGGCGCCGTGAGCGCTTCGACCTGACCGGCCTGCGCTGCTACCGCGGCCTGAGGGACGCCAGACGCCTGGAGCGCAGCCTGGGCACCCTGGGCGGCGGCAACCACTTCATCGAGGTGGACGAGGCCGCCGACGGCACCCGCTACCTGGTGATCCACTCCGGCTCCCGCAACCTGGGCAAGCAGGTGGCGGAATACTACCAGCGGCTGGCTATCGACCTGAACAAGGGCAAGGAGGAGTATTTCGCCAGACGCGACGCCCTCATCGCCGAGTACAAGGCCGCCGGCCGCCGCACCGAGATCCAGGCGGCCCTGCAGGCGCTGCACTGGTCAAACCGCGAGGCCACCATCCCCGAGGATCTGTGCTTCGTGTACGGACAGTATCTGGAGGACTATCTCCATGACGTGGAGATCTGCCAGGCCTTCGCCCGGAGAAGCCGCGAGCTGATGGCGGAGATCCTGCTGCAGCGTACCGGCCTTGCCGCCCTGGACGCCTTCCACACCGTCCACAACTACATCGACACCGACGAGCGCATCCTCCGCAAGGGGGCCATCGCCGCCCACAAGGGCGAGCTGGTGCTGATCCCCATCAATATGCGCGACGGCTCCGTGCTGGCGGTGGGGAAGGGCAACCCCGAGTGGAACTGCTCCGCACCCCACGGCGCCGGCCGCATCATGTCCCGCACCGCGGCCAGGGAGAAGCTGGACCTGGAGGAGTACCGCCGGGAGATGGCGGGGGTCTATACCACCTCCGTCAGCGAGGCCACCATCGACGAGGCGCCCATGGCGTACAAGTCGCTGGAGGACATCATCGACGTCATCCGCGAGAGCGTGGACGTCATCGAGGTACTGAAACCCATCTATAACTTTAAGGCCGACTGAACCGGGCTCTCTGCTCCGGCTCAGCGCCGGAACAGGAGAGAAAATGAAATGAATACCCTGCCGGTCATCAACATGGCCGCAACCGGGGCGAACATCGCCCGGCTCCGAAAGAGGGCCGGCATGACCGTCCGTGATCTGCAGAACGTCTTCGGCTTCTCCACGCCCCAGGCCATCTACAAGTGGCAGCGGGGCCAGGCGATGCCCACCCTCGACAACATGATCGTCCTTGCCGCCGCCCTGGGCGTGACGGTCGACGACATCGTTGTCTGCGAGACCCGGAGCTGCGTCCGGGTGAGCGCATAAAACAAAACGCCGCCCCTCCGGGGCGGACACGGCCCCTTCGTCTGCCCGGCCGGCACGCAGGACTCCCGATCCTGAAATGCCGGGTTCAGATCCAGCGGGGGTCGCCATATACCGGACCTGGGTGACCGGCGGCCGTCTGACGCGGAAGGCCGGGGCCCGGTCCCCGGTCCGGTGCCGTACATGGGTCTCATACAACGGCAGTATGCCAGTCTCCAAAACCGGTCATTGTGGTTCGAATCCACAGGCCCGTGCCATACAGCTCCGTGGTGCAGTCGGTTCAGCATACCTGCCTGTCACGCAGGAGATCGCGGGTTCGAGTCCCGTCGGAGCTGCCATATGCGTTCTTAGCTCAGTTGGCAGAGCGACGGACTGTTAATCCGTATGTCACAGGTTCGAGTCCTGTAGGGCGCGCCATATGCCGGACGACGTCGGGCGGCCCCGACACCGGTCCCGAAAACCGAGGGCAGCCGCAAGCTGTGGGGATCGGCACCTCCGTCCGGCGCCACGTTCGCGTAGCTCAGCCGGCAGAGCGCCGCCCTGATAAGGCGGAGGTCGAAGGTCCGAATCCTTCCGCGAACACCACGATACTGCAGGATCGCCTAACGGTATGGCAGCGGCTTCATACGCCGTACAAGCGCGGGTTCGAATCCCGCTCCTGCAACCATACGGGTCGGTGCGGAAAGCGGCGAAACCAGCGGACTGTAACTCCGTGACGTCAGAAACATCGAAGGTTCGAGTCCTTCCCGGCCCACCAGAAAAGGATTGCTATCTTAACAAAAGTAGCAATCCTTTTTCTATTTCTTCGACAACGGCAATTATTATTATGCCTGATTGATTTTTGCTGTATTTGCATGTATAATATATATAACTCAATGAAAGGTGCGTACACCAATGATTATTACTATCGCCTGATAACTGAATAGAGGCGCAGAGCATGATGGAGGGGTATACCCCTCTGATTTGGTGCGCCGTTTTTGAGTAACTTTCGGATAGTGGGAACCGCAGGACGCAGCCACGACGGGAGCTGCTTCGCTGCGGTATTTTTGCGCCAATTTTCAGCAGTCGACGCCATACAGGAACGATCCCATATCAAATATTCATGTTCAAGGAGAAAACCTAATTATGATAATGAAACTGGAACCGATCAATGATAATAACAGAGAAGCCGTTCTGGCTCTTTCCGTGCGGGAGGATCAGCCCTTCGTCGCCCCGAACGATTATTCATTAAGCGAGGCAGATGAGGCCAATGCCAAGGCGCCCGGCACGGCGAGGCCATTTGCGATCTATGCGGGTGAAAAGATTGTCGGCTTCTGTATGCTCGCCTTGGACCCCGAGGATGAGAATCCCGTCGACAGATACTGTCTCTGGCGTTTTATGATTGACAAAAACGAACAGGGCAAGGGCTACGGTCAGGCGGCACTTCATGAGATCATCAAGTATTTCAAAGAGAACGATGTGGACATGATCTATCTGTCGACTGCACCTGAGAACGAGGTCGGCCTGCACGTCTATCACAAGGCCGGCTTTCGGGAGACCGGCGTCATCGAAGACGGCGAGGCCGTGATGATGCGGATGCTGAAGGGCCCACACAAGACGATCAAAGAGTTTTACGGCGTTGATGTGGATAAAGCCATGCACCTCAGGGGGAAGAAGGGATACGGTGTCAGCATCGCTGTTTACGACAGCGACGGTGATTTTAACACCTACTGCTCCGGCAGCGGCCGCTATGGCGAGGACTTCCCGGTGAACCCGGATATGCTGTTCCAGGCGGGTTCTGTATCGAAACCCATGTTTGCGCTGACGCTGCTCCGCTATGTGGACAAGGGCCTCATCGACCTGGATGCGGACATCTCTGACATCGTACCGGAATTTGTCAAGAAGGGCCCGATGACCTTCGCCGCCCTGCTCAGCCACACGGCGGGCTACAACCTGCACGGCTTCCCGGGCTATCCCGCAAATCACGAACAGCTCTCTCTGGAGGACGTGCTGAACGGCAAGGGCAACACGCCGAAGCTCAGAAGGATTCGTCCTTACGGCAAGCAGCACATGTACTCCGGCGGCGGCATCACGCTGGCACAGCTCGCCTTTGAGCGTATCACCGGCACGACCCTCCGCGAGGCCTTCCAAAAGGAGGTCGCCGAGCCGCTGGGCCTGAAGCGCACCGGCTTTTTCCAGCCGCTGGACGAAGAGCTGGTTTCCAACGCAGC
>JAEEGI010023090.1_pt1 | contig 12247 bp, 7 predicted proteins | sample 8958751 | NCBI WGS metagenome assembly JAEEGI01 (sample SAMN16246545, study PRJNA631951) | gut metagenome | biome: gut microbiome; feature: rumen; material: KS-attached | host: Bos | place: Iran: Karaj | collected 2018-10 | reverse complement strand
TGACACGCGCTAGCCAGTTGCTCCAGCTTTGCAACTGTGCCATAGCTCTGATTTTTACGGGAATATCCTTCTGCGGAACACCGCTCTTGGGGTTGATGCCGAGCAGACCATCTTCGTTGATGTCCATTTCGAATTCCAGATTCAGTTGCTGGAAGCCGCCACGTTTGTAACCGTCGCGCTTGCCGAAGGAGATGACCGTACCATCGTCTTTAGAACCCAGTTTGGAGGCGGTTTTCAAACGCATCTTGTAACCGTCTTTCATCGACATTTCGATGCTCTTGGCAAGATAGAGGTCAAAGCCATCATCGGCGCCGGCGAGGAAATCGTCGGGATCCATACAGATGTTGGTGGCGACCATAGGAATATATACATTGTCCTCATGGCTGTAGAATAGGGCAAACAAGTTCATGAGCGCCGTCTTGGGCGTGAAGTACATGTTGTTGACGGTGAGCATGATGTTGCTGCCATCAGAGGGTAGGAAGAAGTCTTGACTGTTGACACGCAAAGGCAGGTAGAAGGCGGGACTCTCTCTCTTGTCGCCCATACCTATCAGGCCGCCCACCGAAACATACGACCCCTTCATCTCATTAAAGGCATCAAGATATTCTTTGCAGTCCTTGTCGTCTTTAATGTCTTTGTACATGTCGTTGATTTCCTTCTCTGTCTTTTCGCCAATCTTGCCCGAAAAGTCCATGGGTAGCATCGACTTGTTATCAAAGGCAAGGGTCTTGGCACATCCGCCGAAGATCTCGTAGTCTTTGTTAAAGAGGATGGAATCCAACTGCACCTTGATACGGGTGTCAAATCCAAATGGATGCCATACCAGATAGCCCGTGCCGTAATAACTCTTGCGGATGGTTTTGATTTTCTTGGTCTTCTTGTCCTTGATGGTGTCGGTTTTGAGTTGGACATCTTCAAAGACAACCTTGAACTTGTTCATCTTAAGTTCTTTACCTTTCAAGGTGCCGATGTCTTTCGGCCTCAAGGTGTCCTTCTTGTTGATGGACGCGTACATGTCGGCGTAGCAGTTCACGCTCTTGTCCAAGTCGGCCGACAACTCTTCGGTCTCAACAATCTTGAAGGCAGCCCGCCATGAGCGTCCCTTGTTGGGGATGATGTAGTCGCTGGCGGCCTTGTTCTGCTTTTTGATGACGGTCTCAACGAAGGCGATATACTTTTCTCCCAATTTCAGCGAGTCGCGAATCTGGTCGTTCATGTATTCGTTGTCGGTGATGTTTTTGAATATGAGCAAGGTGTCCTTTACTTGCGAAGGGATTCTGCCTTTGGGCAATTTGGCAATGATAAGGTTGTATGTAACAGTATCTTGCACGGCCACATTCCCAGCGCGGCTCCATTTGAACTTGAGCGAGTTGTCGTTATAAACTTCGTCAATGGAAAGGTCGTCTTTGGCGTAGTCGGCCACGGCTGTCGTCATGTCCACAGGGTAGGAGAGTTGTGCCAGTCGCACCGTCTCCAGCAGGCCGCTGTCGATGCCCCATTGGAAAATCTCGTTGGTGTAATAGAATTCGGTGCCCGACATAACCATATATCGTTTGCTGGTAGAGGTGCTGGGCAGACCTCCAGCTGGGGTTGTTGTCGTGGTGTAAGTTGTTGTGCGCAAGTATTTATAGTGAGCGGCGGCTTCCAGTACGAGGAAATACTTTTTGCCACTTTCGAACGACGATTTCCATTCCTCCGGCATCGCAATGTAGTCGGTGTTGCTGATGGCGAAATTGCCGGCCGACTTATCCGTTCTGTAAGTCTTGAGCGGTGCGCGCGTGGTGGAGTAGTTGACATCCCCGCCAATGTATTCGTAGAGGTTCAACTTATACTCCACAAAGGTTACCGAGTCGCCACGTAACGGCATCCAGGCAATGCGAAAGTCCGACTTGGGATTTATCTGATAATAGGTGTTGTCAATCAGTTTCAGTGTATTAGCAGGTCTGTAGCTGCTCTCTTCCGGATAGTTTTTCGTCAGCACATCTGCCGCGTCATCATCTACTACGGGCGAGATGAGGTAAGGATTGTAGATGGTCTTCAGCACGGCATCCTTGTTGTCGGAGGTCGAGGAGTCCGTAGTGACAATGGGCCTTGTAGGACGTTGAATGTTGATGGCCTTGCCCCAGGTGAAGGCGATAATCTGGCTCTTGCCGTCGTTGCCCAAGCGGAGGACAGTGTTCGGGTCCTTGGCGACGGCTGTCACTTGTGCCGCGTAGGTGTGGCCTCGTTGCAATTTGATTTGCAGGTCTGTCAGAGTGTCTATAATGCAGGTAGTTCGAGAGCCGGCGTTGATGGCAAAGATGACCCCGTTCTGCGTAATAGCGTCTTGTACAGTCTGTTGCGGTGTCACTTCTACCAACTTGAACATATAGTTGAGGTTGGAGTTGTTGATGCAGTTGGAGAGAACACCAGTCCATGAGAAAGTAATCTTTTTGGTAGGTGTCAGTGTGGTATAGTTTGAACCGGCACGGCTATCCGACAGTTCGTCGGCATCGCTGAGTGGCGTGCGGAGACTCTCACGGTCGATACGTGGGTTGATTACCAGTGAGTTGCCAGCCGCCTGGCCGATGATTGGCGAAGTGAATTCAGGTGCAGAGCCACTATAGCAGATGGTGAAGTAGCAACATCCCGGTTCCCCAGCCGGAATAGGTGCAGGCACGCCACCCGAATGATCCCATTTATACGGCTGAACGCAGATTTCGTAGTTGCCCTCGGGCAGCATCATCGCATCTTGCCATGAGATGCCCTGCATTCTGACATCACGGCCGGTGATGTGCGCCATCACGGTCTTGAAGTCCATATAGGTCAGCCGCTTGTTCTCGCCCGCACTGATAGTCAATGGCGTTACAGGTGCCATATTGTTCGGCGTTTCCAGACTGAAGGTCTTTCCCGTGGCTGAGAATGAGCACGATACAGTGATGGTCACATATACCTGCTCTGTTTCAGGCCCCGTGTTTTGCATGAAAACATTAAAGTACCTCATTGGGTCGTCAAGGTAGGTGAGACCGGATGAGGGAAACATCTGAACCTTCGGTGTTACAATGGTGGTGATTTGGGCGCGCAATCCCGTCATCAGAACCATAAATAAGACTAAAAGTAAGGTGGCTGTGCGTTTCATAGTTATGGGGATTTAGATGTTATTCTTGTTGTTTGGCTCTTTTTTTCTGACTTTTTTCAAAAATCTTATCCAACTTCTTGTTCATGCGTTCTTCCTTCTTCTTGTTGCCTTCGCCTTTCTTGATGACAACCTTGTTGAAGGAATATGTGTAGGCCAGCGTGAAACGGCAATCCAAGGCGGTGGCAATCTTCTGGCCAATGACAATATTTTCACTGAAGTTGCTTAGCGACAGGTACATGGAGGCCGAGTGGGCACTATTGTAATTGAAAGTGCTGCCGACGCAGTTGCTGACAGAGATATTGTTGCTGGCACCTTCATCCTTGATAATGTTGTAGCCGCAAGAGCCGTTGTAGAAAGCGTTCCAGTTGAGTTTGTCTTTCGACATGATGTTGTAGCTCAAGCCGTAATGCAACGTGTGGGAGTCGTAATTGTAGCCTTCGCTTTTCGAGATGGAGTAGTCGTAGCCGACATTCAATGACAGGCGGATGGCGCGGAGCATGATGTTATAGCCGGCGCCTGCCGAGATGGTCATTACATCGCCTGAAGCGGAGAAGTAGTTTTTATTCAGGTTTTTATTTTGGACAAAGTCGAAGTTAACAAAGACGGTGTGGTCGTTGTTTTTATAGAAAGTGTAGGATGGGGCAAACATAACCGTGTGGGTGATGCGGTTCAAGCGGATGGAGTCGGGAACTATGCAGGTGCCATCATACTGGTTCTGCTTGATGCCGTTGTACATGATGCCGAGTTCCAGATTTTCGGTGATGTTGTTGTTCCAGTTCATGCTGTAAGTGATCACCTGGTTGGTGTACATCTGCTTGTGATTCAGGTTGTCGCGCTGTATGTAGCCTACCAGAGTTAGGTTCGATTTGCCTTTAAACATCCTGAAATTGGTATTGGCGCCCAAACTGTGCGTGTTCTGGCTGAAATTGCTGGTTCCTAATGAGGCATAGTCGGGCTGGATGAACCGGTAGGTGAGGCTTCCATTGAAAATTTTGGTGTGGAAGTTCATGGCTGCGTCGCCGGCAAAACGCACAATGGAGTTGCCGCGCACACCGTAAAGCCAGGCTATGTTCTTCAGGGTTTTGTGTGATTTCTCGCTGACGTTGAGAATGCTGTCTCGGATGTCGTCAGAATAGAAGCTGACGCCCAAGTTGGCGGTGAACGAAAACCATCGGCGGATGGCGAAGCGCCCCGACAGGCCAATGGCCAGGTTCTCCTTGCCCTTGATGGTGTCGCGCCACTCTTCGGGTAGCGTGTTTAGCTGGTCCTTAGCCTTGAATACCGACAAGTCGATGTAGTTCTGTGCATTGCCGACACCAATCTTGACACCTCCGCCCCAGCGGCGGTATTGCGGTAGCGATGACTCGGGAATGTTCAGCCCTAACAGCGAGTCGGAGAGACGCTGGAAGGCGCTGCGGTCGTCGTATTGCCGCAGGTTGGTCTTCCGGTTGATGATGCCGCCGAAGGCCGCTGCACGTAACAACTTGCCTTGATACTCGACACCTGCACCCAAGAAGGTAAGGCCCGAATAGGTGTAGTTGGAGAAGTGCAGACTGCTGGTGCCAATATGGAAACGCCAACGCTTGTAAGTGGGTGTCATACCTAACGAAATGGCGGGCAGTCGCGGATAGGAGAAGTTGGTGCTGTTGTTGATGAAATAGAACGAGATAGGCAGGTTGAACCCGTAGATGCTGAAGTTGAAGTTGCCGAACAGCGAATAGGAAAACGGCGTGGAGTAGTAGGTGGGCGTGTTGTTGTACGCAATGCCCAACGAAGCGCCAACACTGCCTGAAATGGTCAGAGGGTCGGCATTTTTGATGGCATTTATACGCTGTCTTATCTGCGCATCGGCTGGCATGATGGCCATCATAAGGAGCACAATCAGCAGCCAAATGGATTTTTTAGGGGAAAATAAGGCAATATGAAATTTACTGGCAATAAGTTTCTTATGCCATCCGCGACTGGTAAAAGTCATATTTTGTTCGTTAGAGTGTAGAGGTGTTTCGATAATCGTGAGGTTTTATTCCCGCAAACTTACAATATTATTTTAGAGAAGTCAAGAGGGGAAAATGATAATTTTTTTTGAAAAGGATACAGCCAGAAGCCAATGTGGATAAGGAATGGGTGATTTTTGGAAGAAAATGGTCCGGCCTTCCCGCAAAGCGAAAGAGAGTGATGTTGACGAGAGAGTGACCTCCAAGGCATCACGCTAAACAATAATGAAGAAAAGTGGAAAAATAAAAAAACGACATAATCTCCTTTTATACAGATGATTATATCGTCTCGGCGGAGAGTGAGGGATTCGAACCCCCGGAGGTGTTACCCTCAACGGTTTTCAAGACCGCCGCAATCGACCACTCTGCCAACTCTCCGCGGCAAAAATAAGAAAATTTTCTTTTGGGCAAAGTGACAATCTTTATTTTTATAGAAAATTCAATAAATTATTGATATACAAATTATTATGATCAGTATTTTTTGCTGTAAAAAATTTTCTTTCAAAAACCACATTTTTTTGTATTTTTGCAGCGGGTAAGTCTTGTACGATCTGCTCCCTTTCAACTCCCCCAGGACAGGAATGTAGCAAGGGTACATCGGTTGTAGCGATGCGATATAAGTAGCTTACCCTTTTTTTATTGTAATAGGTTATGCTGCTCAAAATCTATCCCGAGAATCCCAATCCGCGCGAAATAAGTAAAGTGGTGGAATGCCTGAAAGACGGCGGGGTGATCATTTATCCCACCGACACCATCTACGGCATCGGCTGCGATATCTACATGCAGAAGAGCGTGGAACGCATAACCTCTATCCTCGGCAATGCGAAGAAGAAGTCGAGTATGACCTTCATCTGTCAGGACCTGAGCCACTTGTCCGATTTTACCAAGCCTATTCCCAACAATGTGTTCAAGTCTATGAAAAAGGCGCTGCCCGGACCATTCACCTTCATCCTGCCGGCCAACAACAATGTGCCGAAGATCATCCAAAGCAATAAGAAAACCGTCGGCATCCGCGTGCCGGACAATAATATCATCCGAGAAATCGTTTCAGTACTCGGTCATCCCATTTTGTCCACCTCGGTCAAGGATGACGATGAGATTGTGGAATATACTACCGATCCCGAACTGATTTACGAACGCTATGGCCATCTGGTTGATATGGTGATTGATGGTGGCTACGGCGGCAATGTTCCTTCCACAGTGGTGGATTGTACCTCCGACGAGATGGAAGTGGTGCGTGAAGGGCTCGGTGATGTAGATTTGCTTTATTAACCAGAACAGAGGCTCGTGTTTAGAAAAATTGCCAATACTTTTGGAACCAGATTGTTAGCTGCCGTTTGCAACTTTTTGATTGCAATCGTCATCTCGCAGTCGGTGGGCGATGTGGGCAAAGGCGAGCAGTCGTTGCTGCTGGCCACCATTACCTTCATCCTCATCTTTTCGGATATTGTCAGCGGCAACAGTCTGGTCTATCTCACGCCCAAACATGCCTTTCACAAGCTGGTCTTCCCCGCCGCCCTCTGGTCGTCGCTGGTCGGCCTTTTCGCCATCGGCTTTATGTTGCTCTTTTACGGGGAGTTATCGCCCATACTGGCGCTGCATACCGGACTGCTGGCCGTGTTAGCGTCGTTGCGGGCCATTCCCGTTGAGGTGCTCATCGGTCGCGAGAAGGTGCGGCAAGCCAACCTGCTCAACCTGCTGCAGCCGGTGCTAATTCTGCTTACTTTGCTGGTGGGCTACTTTGTGATGGAAAACTACTCCATCTTCAGTTACATTGTGGCGCTGTATGTCTCTTACGGGCTCACGTGGCTGCTGGGCTTGTGGATGCTGCGCGACGAGTTCCGAGGTTTCCACATCGAGCCGCTGGCGGCTTACCGTCAGGTGGTGGGCGACCTGTTTAAGTACGGAGCACTGAACCAACTGGGCCACTTTGTGCAGTTCTTCAATCTCCGTATGGGCTATTATCTTTTGGATATGTATATGGATAAAGGGCGCGTGGGCATCTTTTCCAATGCCGTGTCGCTGTCGGAAGCCATCTGGATTATCAGTAACAGCATCGCCCTTGTGCAGTACGCGCGTATCGCCAATGCGCAGAATGAGCGATACTCGCAAAAGCTGACACTCAGTTTGGCCAAACTCTGCTTCGTCGTATCGTTGCTGGCGGTACTCTTCTTGTCTGTGCTGCCGTCTTCGTTTTACCAGCTGCTCTTCGGTCCCGAATTTGGCGAACTGCCCGGCGTGATTCGCATCCTGGCGCCTGGCGTGCTCATGTACTCGCTGTTCCTCATCATCGGCCACTACTACTCGGGCATCGGCAAGTACCAAATGAACACCTACGCTGCGCTCTGCGGCCTCTTCTTTACAGTCTCCATGGGCTTCCTGCTCATTCCGCGCTTCGACATCTACGGAGCCGCCGCCACTTCCACGTTAGCCTATTCTGCCAATGCCGTCTTTATCCTCATCTGCTTCTTCAAGTCGTCACAGTTCACATGGCGCGATATGCTGATAAGTCGTGAGGAGGTGCGCTCGTATTACATTGAATTTAAGGATTATATACGCAACTTCTTTAAGGATAATTCCGATACTGATAAATCATCCATGCCATGAAAAAAATAGCCAAAGCATTGAAGGCACTGCGCCTTATTGCCGCCAATCCCTACCTGCTGAACGCTGTGCTGAACAATGAGACGGTGAAGAAAAAGGAGGTGGCCGACAAGTATGGCTTGCCTGACGGACTGCCCGTGGTGGATCTGGAAACGCTGTTCCCCGACTTCCAACAACAGGTTTCGCCCTATTCCTATTTGTCGGGCATGACTTTGCCTATTGACCTCGCCTTGCTGAAGGCTGTGGCGCAGAAGTGTCAGGCACAGAGTTATTTCGAGATTGGCACTTGGCGTGGCGAGAGCGTGGCCAATGTGGCAGCTGTGGTGCCGCAATGCACCACTTTCAATCTGTCGAAAGAGGAAATTTTGGCACTGGGTTATCCGCAGGAGTATGCTTCCCTGCACGCCTTCTTTTCTGAAAAATTGCCCAATGTGACGCAGTTGTGGGGCAACTCGCTCACGTTCGACTTTTCGGAGCACTATGGCCGTTACGACCTCGTGTTTGTGGATGGCGACCATCATCCCGAAGCAGTGAAAAAAGATACGGAGACCGCCTTTAAGTTAGTTCGTAACGACCACTCTATCATTGTTTGGCACGATTATGGCTCCGATACTGAGACGGTGCGTTGGAGTGTCCTTTCAGGCATCCTCGACGGCACTCCTGCCGACAAGCGCAATCACCTCTATCATGTGGCTAACACCATGTGTGCCATTTATTTACCGCAAGAGGTAATGTCGCATCCGCTGGTGCCCTTTGAGAAGCCGCACCGCTATTTTGATATCGACATCAAACTTCAGAAAATATAGGTAAAGCCGTTGATGTGCGCATTCTTTATCTGCGCTTTTCTGCGTAATCTGCGGGAATTATTTTAGGGAAAATTTGCTTATTTTCCAGTGCGCTTCAATACAATTAACGCTGTGTAGATGAGAATCTTGAGGTCCATCTGCAGCGACATGTTCTCAATGTAGAGAATGTCCCAGCGCAGTCGTTCAATCATCTCGTCAATGTTTTCGGCATAGCCGAATTTAACTTGTCCCCACGAGGTGATGCCAGGTGTTACATTGAGCAATAGTTTGTAGTAGGGAGCCTTTTCGATGATTTTGTCGATGTAGTATTGGCGTTCGGGACGCGGGCCTACCAGCGACATGTCGCCGATAAGTACGTTGAAGAACTGCGGCGTCTCGTCCAGTCGGGATTTGCGCATGAATTTGCCGAATGAGGTGATACGTTCGTCGGTTTTACTCGACAGTTGTGGGCCATCCTTCTCTGCATTGACCACCATCGAACGGAACTTGTAAATCATGAAAGGTTTGCCGCGATAGCCGATACGCTCCTGCTTGTAGAAAATAGGGCCGGGAGAGGATAGTTTGACACCGATGGCCAGGAAGATGTAGATGGGCAGCAACAGAATCATGGCAATGATCGACAGCAGGATGTCCATGCCGCGTTTGATGTATCTCTGCCAATCGGGTAGATACTCAGGATTGATGGAGATGAGTGGCACATGCTGTACGGCCGATGTTTTGACAACGCCTAAGAGGAAGTCTTGCGTCTGCGGGATGAGCTTGAGGTTGACATTCAGGCCGCGCGTCATCGTGATGATGGTCTCCACATATTTGCGCTTGCCGTTGTGGATGGCAATGATCAGCTCTTCGATATGTTTCTCATTGATAATGTCTTGAAGATTATCCAAAGTGCCTAAGCAAGGCAGTTCCTGTGCCAAAGTGTGGTCATCTTCGTCGGGTACAGATACATAGCCGATGATGTAGTTGCCTGCGTAGCTGTGTTGTGCCACAACCGAGTGGTAGGTGCTCAAGGCCACGGCATCGCTGCCGATAATAAGCGTGTTGAAGCCGATGATGCCTTTCTGTATCTTATTGATAATGGAGGTGGTGATGATGAGTCGCGGAATGTAGGTGAGCAGGAATTGTGCCGAGAAAAGGAAGGCAAAATACTTGATGTAATCGACATAGCTGTTGACAATATCATCCAAAATGAAAACGAAGAAAAACAGCAATACGCCAATCGCCGTGATAGTGAGGGTAGTGCCGAGTTCTTTCAGTCGCGACTTGCGGTACACATGCTTGTAATAGCCGACAAAAGTGTGCAGTAGCACCCAGTAGATAGGCAGGAAGATGATGCCCTTGTAGAATTTCGGGTCATCAAAGATGCTCTCTGCAAAATGGCTGAACAAAGTATGGTCAACATTGTATTTTCGGTATATAAAAAACAATACCCATGTCAAGATGGCAGCCAGAATGTCGAAGAAGATGTAGAGAAATGTTAGTCGGCGTTTGTTCATGGATACAGTTTAGTAGATATAGACCACTTTGATATTGTCGAAGTAGAAATGGGCATCGTTGGTGTCGGTTTTGTCCTTCACACTCGATATGAGAATTTGGTAATTCTTGGCGGTGAGGAAGCGACGGCCAATGCACTGTGTCAGATTTATGTAAATCTTCTTCCATTGGTCGGTGGGGCGTATGTTCACCAGGGGGTCATGGATAACCACGGCCGAGGTCGTCTGGTGAGTCAGTAGTCCGACATACATCTCTTTGTCGCACTTGTAGTTCATTTCCAAAAAGACGGGATAGCCCTGGCCTGGCAGTTGCAACTCTTCCGAAATCACTTCAAACGAGGTGATGGTGTCGGGTAAGGTCAGTACACCCGAGGTCATGTTCCGTGCTCCGGGCTGCGAGGGGTTGCGATAGCTCAGGTCGGGGTCGGTGGTTCGGGTGAACTCCACACGGGTAGAGTCGCGCTTGGTGAAGGTGATGCCAGCGCCCTCAAAGGTTTCGACGAGCGGGAAATAGACGTTGTTGTAATACTGTATGCTGGCCTTTACCTTGGTAACACCCTCTTTTTCAAAGAAAAATCTCTTTTTGAAAGCTTGCACGAACGGATATTTCGGGCGTGTGGTCGATTGGCCGTTCATGAGGATGCCAGGGGTAAGCGACAATAAGACGGAGTCACGGTCCAGCAATGGCAACTTACACGGCATCTCCCAGGTACCCAAGTTGGTGCCGTCGGCGGTAATCCAAATGTCGGAGAAGTTCTGGTCGGCAATGGCGGCCAACTCAAACTCATCGAAGTTGGTGTTGTGTAACGTGTTGAAATTGTACATGTTCATCGTCACATCTTCCTTGTCCACTTCAATATACGAAGGGGTGAGGTCGGGCTCTTTGCAGGCCGACAGAAGGAGCGCACATACTAAGATGATAAGGGGTAGAGCTCTTTTTCCCATAATGACGATTGTAACTTTCAAAAAACGATAAAAAACAGAGTTTAGTATATCAAAAACAATCTTTTTAGGATTATTTTTGAGGGTGCAAAGATAGTCATTTTAAGGGTTGTATGCAATTCTTCTCTTATACAGCTTTTTTGTGTAAGTTTGTGGCGTCTTTTGAGGCCTTTTTTGAAAAATGATTGGATGGTTTTGTGAATAATTTTGGTATGAAAAATAGTGTTTTTCTCTTGCTTCTGATTTTTCTAATGAGCGCTTGTCGCCCTACGGCCGTGCACCATTGCTCGGCTCCGGTGTTTGGCACTTATTATGCCGTGACTTATTGTGGTGATGAGGATGCCGGCATGCAAGCCTCCCTCGATTCGTTGTTTGCTGCCTTTTCGGCCGAGTTCTCGCTTTTCGATTCGTCGTCGGTGGTTTGTCGCCTCAATCGTGGCGAAGATCTCTATTTGTCGGAGGATTTTGTCAAATTGTTGCAACTTTCCACGCAAATCAGTCGCAACACCCACGGCGCTTTCGATGTGACCGTGGCCCCGCTGGTCAAGTTGTGGGGGTTCGGCCCCGATTCGCTGCGCGAAGTGACAGCGCAAATGGTGGATAGTGTATTGAAAAATGTTGGTTATGAGAAGATTGGTATCGAATATGGTCATCTTATCAAACGCAATGCCAATATCCAACTCGATTTTGGCGCAATAGCCAAAGGACTGGCGGTGGATAAGGCGGTGGAACTGCTGCGACAGCGCGGCTACACCAACTTCTTGGTCGATATTGGCGGTGAGGTGCGCACTTGCGGATCCAAGGCGGGCAAGCCGTGGCGCATTGGCGTGCAGGTGCCTACGGAGGATAGCGAGGGCGAGATAGCTTCGAGTTATGATTTTCCTATGTGCGACAAGGCCATCGCCACCAGTGGCAATTACCGCAATTACCACGAGCGGGACGGTGAGCGCTTTTCGCACATCATCAACCCCAGCACGGGCTACTCCGAGCGCTCCGATTTGCTGAGTGTGTCGGTCATTGCCGACGATTGCACTACAGCCGACGCCTACGCTACGGCTCTGATGGTGATGGGCAGGGAGAAATCGATGCAATGGCTCCAGTCGCACCCTGAGTTGGCTGCGTATCTTATTTATTATGAGAATGGTGGATTTAAGGTGGCGCGCACGCCCAACTTTCCGTAATTATTTGACCATCGTCTTGTAGCCGTTATAGCGTGCAATGACGCGTTCGGCATATTTCACTGTGTGGCGGCCTGGGTAGTAGCCCAGCTTGACCACAGGGTCGTTGTAG
>JAEEGI010023083.1_pt1 | contig 12248 bp, 9 predicted proteins | sample 8958751 | NCBI WGS metagenome assembly JAEEGI01 (sample SAMN16246545, study PRJNA631951) | gut metagenome | biome: gut microbiome; feature: rumen; material: KS-attached | host: Bos | place: Iran: Karaj | collected 2018-10 | reverse complement strand
GCGTAGTCTACCACCTTCTTAGCCAGGGCGATGTTCTCCTCGTAGGGGAGGTGCGAACCGTCGATCATCACAGACGAGAAGCCCATGTCGATGCAGTCCTTGCAGAGTTCGAAGCTGTCACCGTGGTCGAGGTGAAGCACAATCTCAGGATGCTCACATCCTAACTCCTTAGCGTAAGCCACAGCACCCTCGGCCATGTAGCGGAGGATAGTAGCGTTAGCATAGTTACGGGCACCCTTCGACACCTGCATGATGACGGGCGACTTTGTCTCAACAGCAGCCATGACAATAGCCTGCATCTGCTCCATCGTGTTGAAGTTGAAAGCGGGGATTGCATAGCCACCGGCTACTGCTCTCTTAAACATCTCGCGGGTATTCACGAGACCTAAATCCTTGTAATTTACCATAACAATTTTGAATTTATAAATGTGATATTTGAATTTCCGAGCGCAAAGATACGAAAAAAAAGTGAAGAGTGAAGAGTGAAGAGTGAAGAATTTACTTCCGCCATGCCGTTTTTTTATATTTATTTGCAATGGTGCCAGACTCTTCGCCTGATTTTGCAAAACTCACTTGTCACTTTTCACTTCTCCCATCTCGCTTCTATTCGTGTCGGATGGCCTCGATGGGATCCATGTTGGCTGCCTTCTGGGCAGGGATGTAGCCGAAGAGGATGCCGATGAAGACGCAAACGAGGAACGACACGTAGACGGACCAGGCGGGAACGCTGCTGGGCATCCCCATCATGGGTAGGAGGAAGGTGCCAACACTGCCACCCACAAGAATACCTATCAGTCCTCCCGTGACGGATATCAGCACCGACTCGATGAGAAACTGCAGAGAGATAACAGGACCCGTGGCACCTACGGCCATGCGGAGGCCTATCTCCTTGGTGCGCTCCGTGACGGAGACGAGCATGATGTTCATGATACCGATACCGGCAACAAGCAACGAGAAGGCAGCAGCCACTACGAGAATCAGCGTCACGGTGTCCATCGTCGACGACATGGTCTCCATCATCTCGGCCTGCGAGCGTATGGTAAAGTCATCAGCCGCTTCTTCCTTCAGCTTATGGTTGTCGCGCAATATCTGTGTCAGCTCCTCGATGGCGGCATCCGACAATTCCTCGGTGACGGCGGAGCAGACGATGCTCGAAAACCACGTCTGGGCGGCAATTCGCTTCATCACCGTCGTATAGGGCGAGATGATGACGTTGTCCTGATCCATACCCCACGAATTGTAACCCTTCGACTTCAGCACACCGATGACACGCATAGGAATGGACTTAAAGCGGATGGTCTTGCCGATGGGGTCAGTACTGCCGAAGAGTTCCTTGACTACTGTGGCTCCGATAACACACACCTTAGCGGCCTTCTTGATGTCCTCTTCTGTGAAGCACTCCCCTTCATCGATTGTCCACTGACGGATATCGAGATAATCTATCGACTCACCGTACATCGACGAAGTAGTATTGTTATTACCATAGATGGCCTGCCCCGAGGCAGTAACCTCAGGCGACACCTTTGTCACGAAGCGCTTCTCACGCAAGATGCGCTCGTAGTCGGCTATCTTCAGCGTCTGCATGGCCGACGGGTCCTGACGGACACCGCCACGCATATCGGCACCAGGTCGGATGGTGAGCAGGTTGGTGCCCATCGTGGACAGCTCCTGACGGATGCTCTCCTTCGAGCCTTGTCCTATTGACATCATGATGATGACGGCAGCCACGCCGATAATGATACCCAACATCGAGAGGAACGACCGCATCTTGTTGTTGGCTACAGCCTTCAGACTTACTTTAAAAAGATTTAATATGTTCATAGACCCACCCCCGACCCCTCCCTGAATGGAGGGGAGTAGTTACATAAGGGGCTCCATTTTTAGTTGTACATTCATTATTATTATCACTAATCTCTCCCCTCCCTCACAGGGAGGGACTAGGGGAGAGTCTCCTAATCATCCTGTGGTATCGGCAGGGCGGCGAGGGCCTCGGCTGCCGACTTGATGTTCGTATTGATGGTGTCCTCGCGAATCTTGCCGTCGCGCAGGTTGATGTTGCGGCTGGCGTACTCGGCAATCTCAGGGTTGTGGGTCACGAAGATGATGGTGTGGCCCTTCTTGTAGAGTTCCTGGAACAGCACCAGCATCTCGAACGACGTGCGGGTATCGAGGTTACCCGTAGCCTCGTCGGCCAACAACACGGCAGGGTCGTTGACCAAGGCACGGGCAATGGCCACGCGCTGCATCTGTCCGCCCGACATCTCGTTCGACTTGTGGTACAGACGGTCGCCCAGTCCTACGGCCTGCAGAGCCTTGATAGCCTTCTCCTTGCGCTGAACAGCATTATACTCAGAGTTATACATCAGCGGCAGCTCCACGTTCTCAACGGCAGTGGTCTTCGCCAACAGGTTGTAGTTTTGGAACACAAAGCCAATCTTTCGGTTGCGCAAGTGTGCCCGCTGCGACTTCGACATGGTGCGGACGCTGATGCCGTCGAGGTAATACTCGCCGCTAGTAGGGGTGTCGAGACAGCCGAGCTGATTCAGCAGCGTAGACTTACCCGAGCCTGATGTTCCCTGGATGGTGACGAACTCGCCCTCGTAAATCTTGAACGAGACACCCCTCAAGGCCTTCACCGTCTCCGAGCCCACCTGGAAGTACCGCTTCACGTTCTGCAGCTCGATAACAGGACTCTCCCCCCGCCCCTCCCTGTGAGGGAGGGGAGCAGTTACCTTTGAGGCACCTTTATCCTTATTAAATAATCCTATTCCCATTAAAATAACTTTCTATTTGTTCTATTACACTTTCAATCTCATCTAAAACTTCTTCGTTAGAGAAGCGGATAACATGGTATCCCATTCGTTCCAATTCCTGCTCTCTTAATTGGTCATCCTCTTTCTGACGTGGTTCCGAGTGGTATCCACCATCAACTTCTATAATAAGACCACTATCACAAGACACAAAATCCACAATGTAGTCACCTATTACGTGCTGACGAAGGAACTTTTCACCTATTACCCCATTCCGCAGATATTCCCATAATATAGTTTCGGCAAGTGTGGCATTTTTCCGATTCTCTCGCGCAAATGCCTTCAACATACCATATCTGTCAGGAGAAGCTGCCTTGAAACTCATCTTTAGAACTATCTCCTCCCCTCCCTTCATGGGAGGGGTTGGGGGTGGGTCTTTTATCTTCTCGGTTGTTGGTTATTTCCACCCTGCTGTTGACGGTTATTGCCTCTCGGACGGGGCATGAAGGGGTTCTGAGCCTGCTGTCCCTGCGGCATCTCCTCACCACCCGAGATAGTGAAGTCGACCAGTACCTCGGTGCCGGCAGTAACGCCGCTCGTAATCTCTGTCAGTACGCCGTTGGAAGTGCCTGTTTCCACCTTGTGGGCCTTGAACGTGTTACCCTCTTTGGTCCACAGCTTTGTGGGAGCCTCCACATCCTCTATCGTCTCACCCTTCTGCAGTAATGCCTCGTTGGGCATGAAGCGCAGGGCCTTGGCGGGAGCCACGAGCACACCGTTCTTCTCCAAAGTGAAGATGGTGATGTTAGCCGTCAAGCCGGGCTTCAGCTTCAGGTCGTTGTTGCGGGCACTAATCACCACCTCGTAGGTCACGACATTGCTCTCCGTCGTAGCCTGCTGACGAACCTGTGTCACCTGTCCCTCAAAGTGGTCATCGGGGAAGGCATCGACAGTGAACGAGACGCGCTGGCCTTCCTTCACGCCGCCGATGTCAGCCTCGTCGATGTCGGCAATGACGCGCATGTCGGTCAGGTCCTGTGCAATGGTAAACAGCTCAGGCGTATTGAACGAGGCGGCCACCGTCTGACCTTCCTCCACAGCCTTCGACAGCACCACGCCGTCGATGGGACTTGTGATGGTGGCATAGCCGAGGTTCGTCTGCGCACGCTGAACACTCTCGCGGGCACTGTTCACTTGCTCCTTGGCCTGATTATACTGCAATTGGGCACTCTCATACTCGTCAGCCGAGACAAGGCCCTTTTCGTAGAGCGTCTTATAGCGCTGATAGTTGGCCTGCTGATAGTTCAGCGAACTCTGTGCCGACGACAGATTGGCCCGCTGGGCAGTCAGTTCACTGATGAGGTTGGTCTTGTCAAGCTCGGCGATAATCTGTCCCTTCTTGACCACTGAATTGTAGTCAACATAGAGCTTCGACACGATACCCGACACCTGAGTACCTACCGTCACCGAGGTCACAGGCTCGATGGTGCCCGTAGCGGTGATGGTGGTTTGGATGTTGCCCTGATCCACCTTGGCGGTCTCAAACTCTACCTTCTCCTCCTTCTTGCCGCCCGACATCAGGAGATAAGCGACGATTGCCACGGCGATGACGGCCACTGCAATCCAAAGTTTCTTGTTCTTCATATCCTATTTTTACGTTTTTACCCTTTTACTACTTTACCTTCTCCCCTCATAGAACTTCAGCATCTGCATGTTCAGGATGGTCATATACTTCGACTGCAGACAGTTCTGCTCAGACTGCAGCAGACGGTCCTTGCCCGTCATCAGTTCCACGATGTTCGTCAAGCCCACGTTAAACTTCTCCTGCAACAAGCTGAAGCTCTGCTGCTCGCTCTCGACGGTGGCCAGCGCAGCACGGAATTTCTGCTGATTGGTGGTGGCGTCGAGCCAAAAGTTCTCGATGGTCTGATAGAGCTGCTTCTGCTGATCCTGCAAGGCCAACAGATTCGTCTCGCGCTGCAGGCGGGCCTTGTTGACGTTGGTCTTCGTCTGCCGCTGATCGAAGAGGGGCATGGTGACACTGATGCCTGCTCCTGAGTTGAAGTTGTACTTCATCTGATTGCCCCACCCGTTGTTGGACAGCGAATTGGTGCTGCTACCCGCACTGGCCGTCAGGTTTACCGTCGGCATGTGTCCGGCCTTGGCAATGTCGAGGCTCACGTCGCTACTCTTCACGGCCATCTCGGCACTCTGTATCTCGGGGCGGCTGGCCAATGCATGCTCATAGACGCTCATCACCGGCGGCACTTCGTCCAAAGCCAACTGGTCGGTTGTGGCAGAGGCGTCGGGTACGGCGATGTCGAATTCCTCGTCGCCCATTATCTCCAACAGCTGTTTGAGCTGTAGCTTGTAGTTCTTCACCTGCGTCTCGGCGCTCACAATATTGTATTCGTCAGTAGCACGCTGCGACGACAACTGGGCCAAGTCGGCCTTCGACATTTTGCCTACTTTTACCATCTCCTGCCCGCGCCCCTCGTTCTTCTTGCTCGTCTTCAGGCTCTCCTCATTCACCTTCACGGCTTCCGACAGGTAGAGTATCTGCACATAGAGCTGGGCTATTTTCTCCTGAATGGAGTTAGCCGTCTCTTGGATTTCAAGCTCTGCCTGCTCCTCCGACAGCTTGTTGAGCTTCACCTGATTGCGGTTGCGGTTGCCGTTCCACACCGTCCACGAGGCATTCAAGCCGTAGGAACCGTTATAGGAAGTCTTGTCAATGCCGGTGCTCACAGTACCGTTGGTAACGGTCGCCATACCTGATTCCTGCCAAGGACGGTAGGCGAGGTTATGGCTTGTCGACGCATTGAGCGAGGGCAGCAGGGCAGCCTTCGACTGACTGACGTCTTCCTTGGACGACTGCAACTGCAACTTGGCTCGCTGCAACGTGATGTTATGCTGCATAGCGTAGTCAATACACTCCTGCAGCGTCCATTTTTTTGTCTGAGCCGTCATCGTCATGCACAAAAGCACGGCCACAGACATCATAAAACTTCTTCTATTCATTTGTACTTTGAGTTTTTGCTCTGCAAAAGTAATAAGAATCTGCGACTTACCGAAATCTACTAACAAAAATAAACATTTATTTCACGTCATTCGGTAGTCAGGTAGCCTACATGCAGGTTGCCCTTCTTGAGAAGTTGCTTCAGATGGGCACGCAACGACGACGGCGTCACCTGACGGACATAGGCTATGTTGTCCTGCTTCACCACGATGCCGTTCAGCTCTTGCGTCAGGTAGGCCTTGCGCTGCGAGTATTCATTGTCCTTGTAGAAGGCCGCCTTTTTCTCGAGCTCCTTGAGGTAGCTGTCAATGAGGTCCTGCGTGATGAGGTCGCCATCGGCCATCTCGTTCATAAGGATTTCCACATCTTTGGCAATGCGCTCGCGCTGAGTGGGGTTACAGGCAAAGCCAATGGTCATCTTCAGGTGGGGCACAGGCAGCAGTTCGTCCTCCATTTGGCAGTTAGAGCTGTAGATGTCGCCGTTCTGCACACGCAACTTATTGAGAATCAGGTTGCCCAATACACTCTGCAGCACTTGGTCGTGGGCATGCGATTCCTGCGTGAACTCGAAGCCCTGTTCCCAAGCATAAATCATCGTGGTCTGACAGATGGGGTTGGCGCTCTCTATCTTCTCTACCGTCTTCGTGTTCTCGGTCTTGTAGTGGTCGGCGGGCCACACCATGCGCTTCACGCGCTCAGGCTTCGAAGGCAGACCGCCAACATACTTGAGGATATGGGGCATGATGCTGTCAGCGTCGTACTCTCCCTGCACCACCATCACCGAGCCGTTGTAATTCGAATAGTAGTCCTTCACAATCTGACGGAAGTGGTCGATATTCATGGCAGCGAGTTGCTCGTCCGACGGCGGCATCAGGCGCTTGGTCTCCTTGGCATACGACAGGCCGACCTTCAGCGCCGACTGCAACAACGGGCTCTTCATGGTCACGGCAGAGGCCTGCAACTTTTGCAGCTGCTTGGCAAATTCCACGGAATCGACCTCACTCGTCGTCAGCGACGAGTAGAGCATTTTCATGGCACCTTCCACCCTTTCCATACCATTGGCCCATATATCGAAGGAGTCGTCGAAAGCCTCCACCTTGACATTGGCCTGACCACCCCAAAAGCTGTATTTCCTGATACAGCTGCCCAGCATGTCGTGATAATGAAGGTCGTCATCGCTGAGCGCGGAGAAGCCCTGCGGTCGGTCAATCATGAAGTTAATCATGCCGCGTTCTGACTTATGTTTCATCAGCACCACCTTGACGCCATTCGATAGCATCACCTCGCTGATGCTGTCGTTCAGCACTTTCCTGTTGATGATGGTACCCGGCACGGCAGGAATGTCGAGGCTATCGACATAAATCTTGTCTAACTTCTTCAACTGCGCTATCTCTACCTCTGCCAACTCTTCGTCCGTCATGTTCTTCACACGCTCACAAACCGACTGCACCTCCTTTTCTGAAGGCAGCGCAGCACTGTCGGTGAGCATCACGCCTATCATCATGTTGCGCCCGCTGGTTATCTTGCGGAATTCCTCAAGCATCTCCTCGGCGGTGATGGTATTTCTGATGTGGCGGTCAACCAACTGTTTTGCCATGTCCGACGGCAGGGGAGCGCCATTGAAGAAGTTGGCTGCACACCTGTTGACATATTCCGAGCTTTGGGTGTAGTTTTCACGTTTCATAAATAAGCTATCGACAAAGACAATAGCCGTTGAGTCGGCGTTATAATCAGGAGTAGAGTAGCGGAAATCCTGCTTCCAATAGTCCTCGCCGAACCCTTTGCGGCGTATCTGCTCCACCTGCTTGGCCAGCAGCTCCAATGTCTGTTTCCATTGGGCTTGGGGTGCCGATAGGTTGAAAGCCCACAGCTTGTCGCTGAGGTCGGCCATATCTATCGACGTGACGCTACAGTCAATCAGGCTCGGATATTTCGTCTTGAGGCTGTTGAGCTTGTTGGTCATCACCGTCTTGATTTCATCGCGCAGGATGGCGGTCTTCATGCTCCCCACCGTATTGCCTCGCATCCCGGAATCCTCCGTCAGCCTTATGATGTAGGCCAAGGAACCGAAGGACTGCTGCTTGTTGGGATACAGCAGGAACTTGGGCGTCTCGCTGTCAGGGATGGCAGGCGGCACGGGTGAAACGCTCTTGCCACGCTGCCTGTCACCAAACAGCTGCCGCACCTGCTCCACCATCAGGTCGGGATTGAAGTCACCAACCACCACCACGGCTTGGTTCTGAGGCTGATACCAGCGGTCGTAGAAGTCGCGCACCAGCTTCTGCGAGCAGTTCTTCACGATGTCCATATCGCCAATCGGATTACGCTTGGCGTAGATGGAGTTGCCGAAGAGGTCCTGAAACATCTGCTGAGCATAGGATACGGTGCTTTTTGTGCGCCATTCCTCGACTATGACGTTGTGCTCGCTCTCCACGGCCTTGGCGTCGATGGTGGCATCGCCCGCCCAGTCACGTAGCAGCAGCAGGCACGAGTCCATCAGCAGCGGGTTGTCTGTGGGAATCGAGTTCAGCTGATAACGCACCGTCGTGAAGCCCGTAAAGGCATTGGTGTCGTGGCCGAACTGAATGCCGTTGCGGCGGAAGAAGTCTCTGATGCCGTCGCCGGGGAAATGCTTCGTGCCCTTGAACAGCATGTGCTCCGTGAAGTGGGCTATTCCGCGTTCGTTGTCCTGCTCGACGATGGAACCCGCCTTGACCAACAGGTAGAAGAACGCCATCTTCTCAGGTTTGTTGTTGCTGCGCACGTAGTAGGTCAGTCCGTTGGGCAGCACTCCCTTGCGCACCGCCGTATCTTCAGGAATCACCTGTTTGTCAATCTCGTCTAAATGCGAAAATACGGGGTTTCCCGCTTGGGGGAACCCCGCAATGCTGCCCAAGGCCAGCAGTAAGGTCAGTAATGTAGCCTTCATTGCTTACTTCTCGGCAGGCTCAATCATTTTCCAAATACCGGCAGCAAGGGCACCACCCACAAACGGGCCAACGACGAAAATCCAAAGATTGGCAAGGGCCGTACCGCCTTGGAAGATGGCGGGAGCGATAGAGCGGGCGGGGTTCACCGAAGTGCCTGTATAACGGATGCAGACGAGGTGGACGAGAATCAGCGACAGACCGATGGCCAATCCGGCGAAGTTGTTGGTAGCGCCGTTGGTCTTGGCCGTAGCACCAAGCACGACGAGGACGAACACACAGGTGAAGATAATCTCAGCCAACAGACCACCCATCACCGATACGTTGGCCTGCAAATCGTTGGCACCCGTACCCTCGAGACCAGGAACATTGGCCGTCAGCAGGGCCAACAGGGCCGAGCCAATGAAGGCACCAATCACCTGAAACACCATGTACATGCAACCTTCCTTGGCATCCATGCGTCCGCTGAGGATGCAACCGAGCGTGATGGCCGGATTGATATGGCAACCCGAAATGCCGCCTATCGTGTAGGCCATTGCCACCACGGCCAAGCCGAAGGCAAAAGCCGTACCCACCACTGCGGGAATGTTGTTTACAGGGTCACAACCAAGGCTCACGGCAACGCCGCAGCCCATCAACACGAGCACCATCGTGCCCACCATTTCTGCTAAATACTTTTTCATAACGCTTAAATGTTTAATGGTTAATATAACTAACGTTCAATGTTCAATGTTCAATGTTCAACGTTCAATGTTCAATGTTCAATGTTCAATGTTCAACGTTCAATGTTCAATGTTCAACGTACTCAAAGTAGTCGAAGTCGGCATACGACTTCCCGTTCCCTGTATAGCCACGGTTTAAAGCGGCATACATGCCTATCGTCATGCCCGTAAAGCCACCCACCACCTCCGTGCTCAGCAGGGCGCAGTCCACCTTGTCGAGCGTCACGAACGACTTGCCGTCGAGCGAGTAGTCAAAGTAGTACATCTTGCCGTCGCTGCGGACGCGGAGCGAACACACGGTGTTGGGAATAGACACCGACTTCTTGACGAAGCTCACGCTCTTCATGGTCATCTTCAGCACCACCGTCATGCCCTGCTTCGTCTGACACAGGCAGAAGTCGGCATGGCCGTCGTTTATCTGATAGACCGTCAGTCCGGCCTCGTCGCCCGTCAACGACTCTTCGAAGTCAACCCTCGTCTCAGCCGAAAACACGGGACTTTCCTGACGGCGGCCAACGAAGGTGGGGCGTTGATTGTCCGTCAGGCTGCTCAGACCTGCCGTCAGACGCAGCTTGCCTCTGAAGAGCTCATAGCACGACATGTCGGGATTCTGTATATACACCCACTCAGGCCCCAACGGCTTGTCGAACGTAGTGCGGATATGCCGCTCGGCTTTCGGCTGTGTCTTACAGAACTGAGGTGTCGCCTCAGCCGTCATCAGCGTATCCACAGGCTGACCGCCGTTGACAACGGGCCATTCACCCTCCTTCCACTCCACAGGAGCCAAATAGGTTTCACGTCCAATGTGATGATAGCTGCCCTCGAAGTTGCGGTAGCCCAAGAACACTATCCACCACGAGCCGTCGGCAGCCTGCACGAAGTCGCCATGACCCGTGCCCTGTATCGGGTTCGACTGTCCCGCCATCGAGCAATGCGTCAGCAGCGGATTGTTCGGATTGGCCTCGTAGGGCCCGTCTATCTTCCTGCTGCGGGCTATGGTCAGGCTGTGAGCCATCTCCGTGCCACCCTCCGATATCAGCAGGTAGTAGTAGCCGTCCTTCTTGTAAATGTGCGGCCCCTCAGGGTAGCGACCGCCCGTGCCCTGCCACAGTGCCTTCGAGGGTGAAAGCTGCCGACCCGTACTCGGATCAATCTGACACAGCATGATGGTATTGTCGGGATTGCTCACCATGTAGCACCGCCCGTTCTCGAAATACAGCGAGGGGTCTATGCCGTCCTGCTTCAGCCACTTAGGCTCACTCCAAGGCCCACGCGGGCTCTTCGCCGTCACCATGAAGTTGCCGCCGTTACCCACGTTCGTCGTTATCATATAATAGGTACCGTTGTGGTAACGGAGGGTCGGCGCATAGATGCCAAGCCACGAGTTGGCACCCTTCAGCGGCAACTGCGACTCGCGGTCGAGCACGTTGCCTATCAGTTCCCAATTCACCAAGTCCGTAGAATGGTAGATGGGCACACCGGGGAAATATTGGAACGAGGAATTCACGACGTAGAAGTCATCGCCCACCCTACAGATGCTCGGGTCGGGATGGTATCCGGGAATAATGGGGTTCCTGTACTGCCCACTAGCACTCAGGCTCATTCCTAACAGCATACTGATAATCCCCAACAGTTTCTTCATACTATTCCGTAAAAGTTAGAATTCGGTTGCAAATTTAATAAAAAAATCTTTACGCTCCAAACTTTAGGGCATAAAAAAAGGGGCTTCGCTAAGCCCCAACCTTTTGTTAACCTTAAATCTAATACTATGAAAAACACAGTGCAAAGGTAATACCTTTCTTATTATTATGCAAATATTGCCGTCTCTTTTTGGTGTAAAACATACATTTTATTGATATAAGTCAATTCCCAACGTCCAACGTCCAATGTTCAACGTTCAATGTTCAACGTTCAACGTTCAATGTTCAACGTCAAAGTTCCGAGATGTCACCCACTCCGTCGCGCTCCAGCTGCTTTTCCTGCGGCTTGCCGCCATACTTCAGCGAACCCACACCACTCACCTTGCCGTCGATGCGCTCGGAGGCGTAGCAGTTGATGCCGCCCACGCCGCTCACATCAGCCTTCACCGACTTGGCTTTCAGCCCCTCGCCCTTGATGCTGCCTACACCGCTGCAATCCAGTTCGGCACGTTCAGCCATACCGTTCAGCTCGATGCTGCCCACGCCGCTGCAATCGGCCTCCAAATGACCGATGGTGAGTCCCGACAGGTACAGCGAACCGACACCCGAGTTCTCAACAGCCAACTCGTCGGTCACCAACTTGTCAATCTCAACACTCGACACCCCCGAGTTGTCTAACCTCCGCAGCGTGGGCGAATAGACGGTCACGTCCACGTTCTTAGCCTCGATATTCACGTTATCCCTCGTGAACTCTACCGCCAACTCACGGTTAGACACCTCAAACTTAAACAGCTCCACATAGTTGTCGGGGCACGACAGCACCACCCTGAAGTCGCCATCCTTGCTTTGGATGAACTTCACGTTGGCCACCACGTCAACCACCAACTTGTCGAACTCCTTCTGTTTGTACTCCTTCTTCACCAAGGTGCTGCTCGGCTTAATCTTCAGCCCGCTGCCGATGTTTACCACCTTCTCAACGTTGCACGAGGCAAGCACCACCATGCATACCAATGCTAAAATCACGCTCTTTTTCATAACTTCCTTCGTTTTTAGTTCTACATTTTACCCGTTAGACGCACGAACCATCCAAAAAGTTGCAGGAAAAACGAAAAAAATGCGGAGGATACCTCACATACCTCACTAAATCCCTCAAAACCCCTTTCTACAAAGGACATCCGAGGGGTGAGGTG
>JAEEGI010023081.1_pt1 | contig 12248 bp, 2 predicted proteins | sample 8958751 | NCBI WGS metagenome assembly JAEEGI01 (sample SAMN16246545, study PRJNA631951) | gut metagenome | biome: gut microbiome; feature: rumen; material: KS-attached | host: Bos | place: Iran: Karaj | collected 2018-10 | reverse complement strand
TAGTTTGTTTTCAGCCCTCTGTATCGTTTGTTTTCGTTTAGCCAGAAAGAATGCTGCAAAGTTAAACATTTATTTTGGAATGACCAACTATTTCCCTGTTTTTTTTACATTGGTTAAAGTAATGATATAGCGCAAGCTTTCGGAGCACGTCAAATTGAATATCCAGCTCCTTCTCGCGCGTGCGTAATATGCGCGCGAAAAAGCGCGCTACAGGTGCTACTTTGGGGCTGAACAAGCAGAATAGCAAATAGTTGCCTGTAGCTACAGGGCTGATTTTGTCGCTACTCTTGTAGCTACATGAGTGTCGCCTGGTATTTTTTCAAACGGCGTTCGTATTTTTCAGGCAATAATATAGCAGTTGGCACAGGAATTCTTCTCCGGCGGTAGCCACTCCCCTCCCTTCAAGGGGAGGGGCAGGGGTGGGGTCTGTAACTATTTCCACTGAGAGTACACAGACGATGTTAAACTCGCTGAAGGAAGTTAGAGACCCCACCCCTACCCCTCCCCTTGATTTCTAAGACAAAACCAAGAATTAGGCACTTAAGTTAACGGGTCTCATTTTCTTCATTTTGAGGCTTGAGACAACAGTTTTTGCTGTAACGAATGACAATATATTTCCGTTTTCGTTACAAAATGACGCGGTCTTGTTCTTTTAATAAAAAGTGCTATTCTTGATTTCTAATTAGTGAACCGCATCCACCTGATGAGCGAGGCCTACAGTGGCAGGAGGCACCCCTGCGTTAGTTCACCCGCTCCTCAGTGCTATGTGTCTCTGCCTGTGCCTGCTTCTGTCGCATCACGGCAAAGTTCCTGTGCTGCTTGGCAACGGAGAACATCTGCCTGATGAGCTTAAACTTGACAGCATTCAGGGCCTTTCTCTGTACATCTTTATCGTCTTTCCTGTTTCCCAGTTTACGTTCGTAATATTGCGACATCTCAAAATCGAATTCAACAGCCCGCAGTGCAGCCATTGACAAGTCGGCTTTCGCCTGGAGGTCAGCGTGCGGTGAAGGCCTGCCCCCCGACAGTCCCCGCCGCCAGCAGATGCTGCAGGGCTACGAAGAGGTGTTTCAGCGGCTGGGCAACGGCAGTGCCTCCGACAATGCCGCCGCCATCATGCTCCAGCTCCTTCAGCGAAGTGAATAGGAATTAGGAAACATGCCGTTTCCTAATCCCTATTCTACCATCATTGGCTCATCAGTTGTTGTGGGGCGTGCCCTGCGCGCATTGTTGCTGCTGCTCCCGAAGTACTTGTACAGCGCCTCGATGGCGTCGGCAGGCGTGATGTGGCTGTCGCCGTTCAGGTCGGCGGCGGACTTGTTGAAGTCGTTCTGAACGACACCGAAGTAGTGGTAGAGGATCATGATGGCGTCGGCGGGCGTCACCTTGCCGTCGCCGTTCACGTCGCCCTTCACCAGCGGTTTGGTCGCCTTCGTGTAGAGCGTCACCGTGCCGTCGGCGGCGAAGGGGATGGTGGTGACGGGCGTGGTCAGCTCGGCATCGGTGTACCAGCCGTCGAAGGCGGCGTCGTTAAGGTTGGCAAGGCGGAGGGCGCCGCGGCAGGCGCCGTTATTCGGGTTGTATTCGTCGAAGAGCAGCCCCTCCGTGGAGGCAAAGGGCGAGCAGCTGCCCAGGAAGTCGGCATAGTCCGTCCCTACATTCACAGTGGCATCGCTGACGGTGACACCTAAGAACGCGGGGTTGACGCTGTTTGTGTAGGCGACGGTAGTGACTTCTGTTTTATGGATGGCCAATGTGCCGTCGTTGCTGTTGATTGTCCACTGGTCACCGAGTCTTTCTGCTAACACACTTTCATCACTGCCAAAGGTGAACCAATAAGTGCCCTGCGTACCATAGTCATTATACTTGTAACAATTGATGACGTTGCAGGTGCCGCCTGGAGCCACCAGCATCAGGTCGGCGGCAGAACCATCCTGGAGAAAGCAATACGCATACGACATACAGTTCTTAATGGTGTGTGTGCCGCCAGCCTCACCCCAGCCGTAAAGCATGCCGAAGTTGAGGCCATGGAGGTCGCCGTTATACATGCAGTCGCGGATGGTGGTGGTCGATGAGGTGCCATTGCCCAAGATGCCGCCCACATACTCACCTCCGTAGGTGCTCACATCGACATCCGTCTCCACCATACAATTGCAAATGGTGTTGGTGCCCGAAGCGAAGCCCACCAGACCAGCACTGTAGTTGCCACCGCTGACGCTGCCTATGGTTCTAACATTCTTGATGGTGGCGTCTTTGATGTAGCGGAAGGGAGCCGCTCCGTTGCCGCCGTTGCTGATGTTGATGTCCAACCTCTTGTTGTCGCCTTCGAAGATGCCGTCGAAGGGATGCTCAGCTGTGCCCACCATCGTCGAAATAGTAATGGGAGTTCTTAACATCACGGTCTTGCCGGCATACGACTTGCCGCGGTTCACGCTCTCGGCGAAGGCATCCCAGTCTTCCGTCGAGTTGATGGTGAGGTAGGCGGCATCGGCCCAATTCACGATGTACGGCTTGCCCGCCTCAATGCTGGTGGCATCCTCAAAGTTCAGGGTCAGCGTGCCATTAGAGAACGAGGTGCTGCCCAGTGTCTTCACCGTAGCTCCTGCCAGCGGAGTAAACAAAAAGCTACTGACATCGAAGGGCAGACACAGCGTTTGCCACTGGCTGTTGAGGTGGAGGGTGCGGCCTTGAAGGGTCACTAAGGCTTCTTCGTCCTTGTTGTCGATGATGGTCTGACTGTTGTCGGTTTGGTCGGCGAGGTCTATCTCCGGTATCGGTGTGAAGCTGAAGTCATCCAAATGGAGCATATAGCCTTCTGCGAGACAGCCGATAACGACATATTGTGCTTCAGCAGGGAAGAAAGCTTCATACAGCGTCCACTCGCCGTCAATGGCTTCCATTGTGTTCTTCACAATGATGGGATTTGTTTTGCTGGAGGCATAGCCCACAAAAAATTTCGCAGGATAATCGGGATTAACATTCCTATAATAGAACGACACCTTCATGGGCGTTCCGCCTGCAAAGTGAGGAGAAATGAGATATTGGTGATTAGAGGTACTGTGGAAATAGAAGCTGTGTTCGCCACTTTGGGCGTAGATTGTATTTATTTCTGTACTCTGGTGGCAGTCTTTCATACGCCAGCCGCCCATGCCGTTCTCGAAGCTATCGATATAGGGCAGGTTTACCACACTGCCATCGGTGTGGAAACTGCCTATGGCGTAATTGCTGGCAATGCCTCCGCTTCCGAGTGCCTTGACACGGAAATTGTAGGTCATGTTCTCTTCCAGGTTGCTCAGGGTGACGGTCGTGGTCTGTACCGTCGTCTCGGCCGACCATTCCTCATCCGTAGCCTTTCGATACTGGTAAGCAAAGCCCGTGACGTTTCCATCGGGAGCCGTCCACGAAAGTTTGGCCCCGCTGTCGGTCAGGTTGCTGACTGTGATGTCTGTCGGTTTGGGGAATGTGGAATACGCTGCGACGGAAAAGTCATCTATGTATAAGCCAACCGTGTAAGAAGAAGTGTATTTGACAGCGATAAACCTGGTGCCTGCAGGGAAAGTCTGTTCGTATCCTGTCCATGGGATGTTGGTGGCGTAAATCGCATCGCCCCATTTGAAGGCATCGGGGTCGCTGGTCGTGGTGGAATAACCCACATAAAAGGTTTCCCAGAAACCGCTGTCCGGTTCACTATCCTTGTAATAGAACGATACGGTCAAAGGTTGGGTTCCCGCAAAACGGGGGGAAATCAGGTATTGGGGGGAAGTAATATAAGAATTGAAGAAGTAACCTTTCTCACCTTCATGTTTGGCTTTCTCGCTGATGCCCGTATATCCCCATGCGTCGTCCATCCTGCTCCAGCGGTTCATGCCGTTCTCGAAGCCGTAATCGTAGGGCAATTCCATAGCGGTGGTGAAGTTGACGGGCACATAGACACTCTCATCCTCACCATAAAGGGCTTTCACACGGAACTGGTAGTCGGTGTTGGCGGTGAGTCCCGTCAGGGTGACAGAAGTGGCATCCACGGTGGTTTCGGCTGACCAGTCCGTATCACTGGCTTTCTTGTATTGGTAGGTATAGCCTGTAATGGTATTGTTCGCAAAGGGAGCCTCCCAAGTTAGCGATGCCGTATTTTCAGTGATATCATCACCTACACAGAGTTGTGTTGGGGAAGGAGTGTTGCATGCTGTGAAGCTGAAATCGTCTAAATACAGATAACCATATTTGTTGGGATGCCATTTGACAGCAATATATTTCGTTCCCTTAGGAAAGCTCCCCTCATAGAGAAGCCATTGTTTGATACTGGTGGTTGTCCCGTTGTCCCAATTGAAAGCGTCAATGTCAGGGGTTGTGGTAGAATAACCCACTTGGAATGTGGCACATCCAGCAGTAAGTCTATGAATATTATAGTAAAACGTCATCTTTATGCCTGAACGATTGTCAAGTTTAGGAGATATCAAATATTGGTAGTGTTGTTCACTTGGATATGAAGTCCAAAGGAAAAAGAAACTATAATTACCACTATGATTAATTTCCCGTAATCCCGTAAGATCAATACAATCCGCCATCATCCATCCATCTTCGTCTAATGGAGTCTCGAAACCGTAATCGTAAGGCAGGTATTTCCCATCATAGTGAACTCCATAGTAGGTGATGCCGTCGGCAGCCAAAATGGGGTCGTCCCACTCGTCAGCTTCGAGGGTTTCACTCACCGGGATGCCCTCTGCTCCAATGATGCAGTTGTCGTCCATTCTTTCTGACGGAGCCAAAGTTTTTATGTAGTAAAGATTAAAGGCGGGAGTCATGGTAACTTTTTTGGAGGCATTTTTGCAGGCAATGAGCTGGTACTTGCCTCCATCAGCAGGCGAGAACACGCCCTTGAACAGGCAATTGCTCATGGTGAGCGTGAGGTTGTCGCACCAGCCGAGGAGTCCGCCAGCGAATTGGCTGAAGCCGCTGATGGTGGCACCACAGGCGCAGCTCTTGAGGGTGAGCGTGTTTGCGGCATAGCCCACGATACCGCCCGCAGACTGTGTGGCGTTGATGGTGCCGGCAACCGTGAGGTTCTGGATGGAAGCTCCGTCGGTGTAGGCGAAGGGTGCCACGTGCTCGGTGCCGCTCAGATTGACGTTGAGTGTCTGTCCGTTGCCGTCGAAGGTGCCGGTGAAGGGATGGGTGGCTGTACCGAACATCGTGGTGACGGCGGTCGTGTTGTCGAAATTGTCGGCCAGCCGGTAGCAGCGGTCGCTGAAATACTGGCTGAAGCGATCGTCGGCAATGGCATCGGCCAAATTGTTCCATTGGTCGGCATCATAGATGAGGTGGGGATCCTCTTCTGAGCCATTGTAGTGAGTTCTGTAGTAGGGCTGGCCGTCGGCAGCCACAAAGCGTTCGTTCCATACACCATCTACGGGGGTTGTACTCACTGGGGTGCCCTCTGTTTCGGTGATGCAGTTTTTACCCAGACCTTCTGACGATGTTGCAGTATTCAGGTAATAAAGACTATTGGCGAGAGACATGGTGACGGTCTTGGAGGCATTTTTGCAGGCAAAGAGGTGGTACTTGCCGCCGTCAGCAGGGCTGAACGCCCCCTTGAAGAGGCAGTCACCCATGGTAAGCGTGAGGTCGTCGCACCAGCCCAGGAGTCCGCCGGCGAATTGGCTGAAACCGCTGATGGTGGCACCACAGGCGCAGCTCTCGAGGGTGAGCGTGTTTGCGGCATAGCCCACGATGCCACCGGCAGACTGTGTGGCGTTGATGGTGCCGGCGACGGTGAGGTTCTGGATGGTGACGCCGTCGGTATAGGCGAAGGGTGCCACGCGCTCGGTGCCGCTCAGATTGACGTTGAGGGTCTTTCCGTTGCCGTTGAACGTGCCGGCGAAGGGCCGGGTGGCCGTGCCGAACATCCGGTTGACGGGAGTGCTCGTGTTGTTGAAGTCATCGTCCAGCATGTAGTACTTGTCAGCGTAATAGGGACCCATATCGTCATCCGCCATCAGGTCAATCATCTTGTTCCAGTCATCCTTATGGCGGATGGTGATGGGCGACATTTCCGTTCCCTGACCTAAGAAAGGATAGACGTTGATGGAGGATTCGAATAACGTGTACTCCAGATTGTCTGAGGTGACGGCCCTGATCCTGACATAGTAGTCATGGGGTGTGGTGATGTCATTGTCAATAATCTCTATCATCTGCTTGAAACCATGTATGCCGGTGAGACCTTCACTTTCGTTGATGTCGGGTCTTTCCACGTCTTCCACGCCCCAAAATGCAGGGTAGTCGTTCACGTCTTGGCTTCGGGAGACGACGATGCCGATGTCTAACTTCCAGTCTTTCTTGTACGGGTCGTATGCCCATCCCTGGACGAAGATGTGTCCGGCGCCCGCCTTGAACACTTCGATTTCACACACCGGCGGTAGTATGTCCGCCATTACCGTCACTGAAGTCATCACTGCGAGCAGCAGCAAGAGGGCTGCCCTGCGGAGTGCGGGTGAAAGACGGGTAACGAGGCGGGCGAGGACGACCGCGCTCCTACTGAAAGTGTTGGTTTCCTGTTTCATATCGTTTTCGGTTTTATATCATAAAAGGTTGTTGTCGCAATCTGCTTGCAAAAGTACAAAAAAAATCAGACGGAACAAAATAAACGGGAACAAATTCGCACTATGTTGGGGAAGAATTCGTGGGATGATATTATTGAAACGAATGTGAATAATCAGAATAATTCTTTCCACGAATAAGAATGATAATTATTATAAATTTGTGAGTAAATTATTCACATTATTCAGATTCCTTTCCAGTCTTGCCTGCGGCGCAACGTGAATGGGACGTAAATATAACGTAAATGCCCCGAAAATTTTTTTGGAAACAAATTGGCACTAATTGTGGGAAAATAAACCTACAGGTGCGGTTGGAAATTATCCCTCATTAGTGCCAATTCGTTTCTGTTCACTCCTTTTACTCAGGGTCGCGGCTATTGGCGGGCTTGGACGACCGTGCTCCCGCAGAGGCACCGAAGTACTTGTAGAGGGTCTCGATGGCGTCGGCGGGGGTGACCTGCTTGTCGCCGTTCAGGTCGGCGGCGTCGGGGTTGAAGCCGTTCTGCTTGACGCCGAAGTAGTGGTAGAGGATCATGATGGCGTCGGCGGGCGTCACCTTGTTGTCGTTATTCACGTCGCCCAGCAGTATCTCGACGTCGCCGAAGTTCAGCACGATGGCGTTGACGTTGGCGCTCGGATTGTTCAGCTGGAAGTAGCCTCGGCAGGCGTTCAGTGTCATGTCGGCATCGGGATGGTGGAGCGTGTTGTCGGTGTCGAGGTAGAGCAGGCTGTTGTCATTGGCGGCCAAGGTGGCTGGCGAGGGGATGCCGATGAAGTTCACATGGTCGGTCTCGGCGGGCGTGATGGTGTTGCTGACACGCACGTGTTCGAAGACGGGACTTGTGATGTTCGTCGCGTCGGTGGTATGCTTCAGGGCTAGATTCCCGTTGTCATTTAGCGTCCACTGACGGCCGAGGAACTCGGCATAGTAGGTGTCACTGCTGCCTTCTCCTACAACAACAATGGTTCCTTCGGGGGTTCCCTGCGCGTTTCCGCCGATATTCTGGCGGCAGTTGATGACGCTGACCGTGCCGCCGTCTGCCAATACCAGGTCGATGCCTCCATCAAAGAGTATGGTGGGGTAGGTGCCTCTGATCCAGCAGTTCTCGACGGCATGTGTGCCGCCATTGGAGCCTCCGCCATAGAGGACACCGATGTAGGAGGCATTGAGGCTGCCGTCCAGGAAGCAGTTGGAGATGGTGGTGGCCGATGAGGTGCCATGCCCCAGGATGCCGCCGATATTCGACGAGCTGCTCACCGATGCTGCCATCCAGCAGTTGCTGATGCTGTTCGTGCCGCCAAGCGCCGCGCCCACGATGCCGGCACTGTACTGTCCGCCATTCACGGAGCCCGTGACCTTCACGTTGCAGATGGTGGCACCGTTGATGTAGCGGAACGGCGCGGCGTAGTCAGCACCGCTGATGCTGAGGTTGAGCGTGTAGCCTGCGCCGTCGAAGATGCCACGGAACGGGTGCTCCGCCGTGCCCGCCATCGTCGAGATGCTGATGTCGGTGCCCAGCTGCACGAGCTTACCCTCGTAGGATTCCGTGCCGTTGTTCACGTTCTGTGCGAAAGTATTCCATTCCGTGGCCGAGTGGATGACGAGGTCGGGCTTGGGCAAATCCCACTTCAAGATGTAGGGCTTACCGGCCTCGATACCCGTGGCGTCCGTGAAGTTCAGCGTCAGCGTGCCGTCGTCGCTGAGGTCGGTGCTGCCCAGCGTCTTCACCGTGGCACCTTCGAGCGGCGTGCTGCTGAGGTTGACCACGCCGAAGGGCAGGCACAGCGTGTTCCATGTGCCGTCCTTGTAGAGCATGCGGCGTACCAGCATCACATCGAAAGTACCGTTTGTTACGGCAGCCATGGCGTCAATGACCGCATTGTTGTCTTCGTCATCGTCTATAGGTATAATGCGATTGGTGGTGAAGGTGACCACGTCTGACCAGGCAAATAAAGTGTTGTATATTCTTGACCGCACCTGGAACTCGTATTCAGTCTCTGGTGAAAGACCTGACAATTGAAATCCAACGTTGTTTCTCGTAGTTCCTGTTATCCACGCCAAGTCACCCTTAGAGATGCCGACGTCATCAACGGCAAAGAAGGGATTGCCTTCGCTCTGATGGCGGATGGCGAAATAGCCCGGCACGCCGTTGTAACTGCTCAGGTCAAAGGTAAACGCTGTCCACCTGTCAGTGGAAACGCCAGAACCAATCTTTGTAAAGGAGCTGACCTCATCTGACGTGGTAGAGACATACACATCAAACGGCTCATGGGAGTTGCCGCTGTCATGTACCCAGAAACTCAAAGTGCCATCTAAGGTCACCTGTGGCGAGATAAGCCAGTTGTCAACAGCATAGACTATATCGGTTTCGTAGTCAAAGCCGACTGACAGCGCCACATAGGTACCACTATGACCAGTTGCCCAGTTTTCGGTGCCTTCAGCAAGATTCCATTGGCTCCAGTCTGTGTTGTCCGTACCCTGCCCGTTACGGACAACCTTCCACTGGCCAAGGCCGCTCTCGAAGTTTTCGAAGAACAGAGGCTTCTGTCTAAAACGGAACTCATACCTTTCGCTGTCCCCCTCCCAGCTGAGGTCAGCACTAAAGGCAGTGATATTGGTTACGGCGATATTGTGGGGCACGGAAGGAGGAGTACCAACGGTGAAAGTGAAGTCATCCAATAATATCGAATAACCGTCTGCCCATCGGACGGCAACATACTTGGTGCCCTCTGGACAGAAACCTGAGATCTTTTTCCACTCTGCGCTGGTACCTATTAACTCGCCCCATGCAAAAGCATAGAGGTCTTTGGTTGTTGAGGAGTAGCCCATTTGGAACCTAGCGGGAAATTCGCTTGTGCCTTGATTCATACCATCGGAATAGGTTCCGTAGAAATGCTTGTAATAGAAAGATACCGACATGGGAGTACTGACATCCAACTGAGGGGATATCAGTGCTTCGTGTTGATAAAGTTCGAAGCTATAGTTACCATTGTGTATGTTATCTGAGCTCTGGCTGTATATTTCCGAATTAAGGCCAGATATGCGCCAGCCACCCATGCCGTTTTCGAAACCTTCCAAGTAAGGCAGGGAGGTCACGGCAGCGCCTTCGGTGAAGAATCTGACAGTCGCATAATTGCTGGCGTTGCTTCCTGTGTAAAGCGCTTTCACCCGGAAATCGTAGTTCGTGTTGGCATCCAGGCCGCTAATGGTGACGGAAGCGGCGGCTGTCGTGGCTTCGGCTGACCAAACATCATCAGTAAGCTTTTTGTACTGGTAGGCATAGCCCGTAGCTCCATCGGAAGCTGTCCAAGCTAACGTAACACTATGGTTTGTCAATTCGCTCACGGTGAGGTTGGCTGGTTCCTTAAAGTTAGACATCTCCTCGAAAGAGAAATCATCTAAATACAGACCGTTTGTATAAGAGGAAACGTATTTGATGGCAATGAATTTGGTGCCTACTGGGAAAGTGTGTTCAGCCTTCGTCCATGGGATGCCTGTGGCGTAAATGTCTTCGCTCCAAATAAAGGCATCGATGTCACTGGTCGTAACAGAGTAACCTACTTGGAAGGTCTCCCAGAAACCAGAGTCGGGTCTGCGATCCTTATAGTAAAAAGAGACTTTCAGTTCAGTAGTACCGGCAAATCGGGGAGAAATAAGGTATTGAGGGGCATAAACATAACTTTTAAACATAAATCCATTCGCTCCGCTATATTTAGCATCACCGCAAATTTTCGTAAACTGTTCAAATTCATCTTGGGCATTATTTACCATGCTCCAGCGGTCCATGCCGTTCTCGAACCCCCACTCATAGGGCAGCACCTTGGCAGTGGTGAACCGAGTAGTCATATATATGCTTTCACCATCCTCACCGTAAAGGGCTTTCACACGGAACTCATAGTCCGTGTTGGCTGTGAGATTATTGAGTGTTGCAGATGTTGAAGTAGCAGGTATTTGGATTTCATCTGACCAGTCCTCATCACCGATCTTTCTGCTTTGATAAGAGTAGCCCGTAATTATATGGTCAGCCGCTGGAGCTTCCCATGACGGAGACGCTGTATGTTCAGTAATATCAATTGCACTGAGATGGGTTGGTGATGGATAGTTGCAAGCCCTAAAGGAAAAATTGTCTAACCACAGGCCACAAACTTTGGGATGAATTTTTATGGCGATGAATTTAGTCCATTTAGGGAAGTCTTTTTCGCAAGATTTCCACTGATATGAATTCTCTGTAATTGGATCGTCCCATGCAAAAGCTTCAATATCAGTTGTTGTGGTGGAATAGCCTACTTGGAATGTTGTATGGGTTAGGTTATTAACACCAGCATCACGATGATAATCGAATGATACCGACATGGGCGAATGGCCATTAAACTCTGGAGATATTAAGTAATGATAGTCAGAAAAATGTGGTTCTGTTACTCTTACACTCACCGTAGAGTAAAAGATATTATGATGGGCATCATTGTTATTATAAATCCCCGCACTAGGGAGGAAATCCTTCATCGTCCAGCCTTCAATAATCAAATTTTGGTTTTCGAATGAATACTCGTAAGGCAGATTTTTTCCTTCGAAATGGACTGTATAATAGGTTTGACCGTCAACAGCTATTACGGGGTCGTCCCATTCCCCGTCTATTTTGGTCATACTCGCAGGGAAACCCTCAGCTCCGATGATAATGATATTGTCCAGCTCTGGCGACGGAGGCATGTTGTTCACATAGAACAGGCCAGCAGCAGCAGGTGCGGTGACAGTGGCCGAGGCATTCTTGAGGGCAATGGGGTGGTACTTGCCACCGCTGCCGGGCGAGAACGCACCCTTGAACAGGCAGTTCTCCAGTTTCAGCGTCAGGTCATCGCACCAGCCAAGCAGTCCGCCGGCGTAATTCTGGAAGTTGGTGATAGTGGCGCTGCATACGCAGTTCTGCAGGGTGAGCGTGTTTGAGGCATAGCCCACGACGCCGCCCGCATACTGCGAGGCGTTGATGGTACCGGCGACGGTGAGGTTCTGGATAGTTGCACCATTGGTATAGGCGAAGGGTGCCACGTGCATGTCGCCGTTCAGATTGACTTTCAGCGTCTGTCCGTTGCCGTTGAAATGGCCGGTAAAGGGCTGGGTGGCGGTGCCGAACATCTTGGTGACGGGTATCGTGTTGTCGAACTCGAAATACTCGTTTCCCAGCTGGTAGTAGCTTCCGCTGAAATACTGGCCAATATCGCCGTCGGCCATGGCATCGGCAATGGAGTTCCAGTCGCCGGCATCGGTGATGAGGTAGGGATTTTCCTCTGAACCAAAGCCAAAGTTCTTTCTCACGGTCACGGAGAGAGAGTGCTTCAGGAAGTTTTGACTTCCGTTGCCGAAATTGGCGCTCACATAAATCTTCACATAGAAAGTCCGCTCGCTGATATCCCCTTCATCGCCTTGGAACAAATCTATATAGGGGTTGAGGCTGATATTGTTCCTGAAGCCATGTTTGCCTTGGAGTCCGAACTCGGTGTTCACGTCGTCCCTCACGATATACTCCATGTCGTCATGTGGTATGGGGAAATAGCCATAATAGACTTCATTAGGGTCGGTGGAGACGAAGGCGAAAGCTTCTATCCCTTTTCCTAACTGCCAGGAGGGCTGCGTGTTCGGGTCGGAGTCGTACACCCATC
>JAEEGI010023080.1_pt1 | contig 12248 bp, 10 predicted proteins | sample 8958751 | NCBI WGS metagenome assembly JAEEGI01 (sample SAMN16246545, study PRJNA631951) | gut metagenome | biome: gut microbiome; feature: rumen; material: KS-attached | host: Bos | place: Iran: Karaj | collected 2018-10 | reverse complement strand
CTCGGGCTCTACATCTCAGATCAAGACCTCTACGTTGAAGAAACTCTTTGATGAAGAGGTGGCCGACCGCGTGCCCCGTGATAACTTCTATCACTGCCTAATGACAGCTGCCCACCAGTTCCACTTCCGCGATCGCCGCAGTGGCACTATGGAGAAGATTGACAAGAAGGACGAGCGTTATCTGCTGGCAGGTTATCCTTGGTTCAAGGCCCGTGCCCGCGACACGTTCATTGCTGCGCCCGGCCTGACGCTGGCCATCGGCGAGATTGACTATTTTGAGCTGGTGATGAAGACCGCAGAGAAGGGACTCCGCGAGTTTATGGACGGCAAGCCCCTGTCGGTGAAGATCTACGAGATTGAACAGCCTGATGTGCCTCTCTGGGCTATTTGGGCTGTGCAGCAGTATGTGAAGGAAGTAGGTACAGAGGCCGGATACAAGAAGTATGGCAAGCTCGTCAAGGATATCGTGAAGTATATCGAGAAGGGCGGTCACCCGAATCTGCGCCTTGATGAGAACGGACTGCTTTATTCCAACGGTCGCGACAAGGCTGTGACCTGGATGAACTCCACAGCCAATGGTCGTCCCGTGGTGCCGCGTTCCGGATACATCGTTGAGTTCAACGCACTCTGGTACAATGCCTTGAAGTTCTGTGCTGCGCTCGCTGCCGACCAGAAGGACGAGAAAGCTGTCGCCCATCTCGAGGAACTGGCTGCGAAGGTGAAGCAGTCGTTTGTGGAGACGTTCGTTAACGAATACGGCTATCTGCTTGATTATGTGGATGGTAACATGATGGATTGGAGCGTTCGTCCGAACATGATCTTCGCCGTAGCACTCGACTACTCGCCGCTCTCTCAGCAGCAGATGAAGAGTGTTGTGGATATCTGCACCCGCGAGCTGCTCACACCGAAGGGACTCCGTTCACTCTCGCCGAAGAGTGGCGGCTACAATCCCATCTACGTCGGTCCGCAGACACAGCGCGACTACGCCTACCATCAGGGAACAGCCTGGCCTTGGCTCGGTGGTTTCTACATGGAGGCCTGCCTGAAACTCTATAAGCGTTCACGTCTCAGCTTCATCGAGCGTCAGCTCGTAGGCTATGAGGACGAGATGGACTACCACGCTCTCGGTACAATCTCAGAACTCTTCGACGGTAACCCGCCGTTCCACGGGCGCGGTGCGATGTCGTTTGCCATGAATGTGGCAGAGATCTTGCGTACGCTGAAACTGATGGATAAGTATTCATATCAAAAATAAGGAGGGACGACTATGAAAGTATTAATGTTTGGATGGGAGTATCCTCCTCATGTCTTCGGTGGTCTTGCTACCGCTAACTATGGAATATCTGAGGGTCTGAAGGCCCAGGGCGATCTGGATATCACGCTCTGCCTGCCTCACCCCTTTGGTGATGAGAGCCAGCACGCCTGTCGTATCGTCGCCATGAACGCTGTGCCTATCGCTTATCGCGACGTCGATTACGACTACGTCCGCGAACGCGTGGGCAACATCATGGACCCAGACTACTACTTCAAGCTCCGCGAGCATATCTATGCCGACTTTAACTACATGAACGTGAACGACCTCGGTACGATGGAGTTTGCGGGAGGCTATCCCAGCAACTTGCACGAGGAGATAAACAATTACTCTATCATTGCAGGCCAAGTGGCTCGTGCTGAGGAGTTTGACATCATTCACGCTCACGACTGGCTGACCTTCCCTGCCGGCATCCACGCCAAGCAGGTGAGCGGCAAACCCCTCTGCATACACGTGCACGCCACCGACTTCGACCGCTCCCGCGGAAAGGTGAATCCCACCGTCTATTCGATCGAGAAGAACGGAATGGACTGGGCCGACTGCATCATGTGTGTATCGGAACTGACGCGCCAGACGGTCATCAACCAGTATCATCAGGATCCGCGCAAGTGCTTCACCGTCCACAACGCCGTCTATCCCCTGCCACAGGAATATCAGGACATCCCGCGTCCCGACCACACCGGCAAGGAGAAGGTGGTCACGTTCCTCGGACGTATCACGATGCAGAAGGGTCCCGAGTACTTCGTCGAGGCTGCCACGATGGTGCTCCACCGCACGCGCAACGTCCGCTTCTGTATGGCGGGCTCGGGCGACATGATGGACGCGATGATCCATCTCGCAGCAGAGCGCGGCATCGCCGACCGCTTCCACTTCCCGGGCTTCATGCGGGGCAAGCAGGTGTACGAGTGCCTGAAAGCCTCCGACGTCTATGTGATGCCCTCGGTGTCAGAGCCCTTCGGCATCTCGCCCCTCGAGGCCATGCAGTGCGGTACGCCGTCGATCATCTCCAAGCAGTCAGGCTGCGCCGAGATTCTCGACAACTGTATCAAGGTCGACTATTGGGACATCCACGCTCTGGCCGACGCCATCTACTCCATCTGTCACAACGACTCGCTCTTCCAGTACCTCAAGGAGGAAGGCAAGCGCGAGGTCGATCAGATCACATGGGAGAAAGTGGGTGCATGGATTCGTACTCTCTATCGACGAACCCTCGGTTGGGAACAGTAAAATCATTGAAAATTGATAATTGAAAATTGATAATTATGAAAACGATTTGTTTATATTTCGAGATACATCAGATTATTCATCTGAAGCGCTACCGTTTCTTCGACATCGGTACCGACCATTATTACTATGATGACTACGAGAACGAGCGTAGCATCACCGACATCGCCGAGCGCTCCTATATGCCGGCTCTGAACACCCTCCACGACATGATTAACGAGAACGGCAAGTTCTTCAAGGTGGCCTTCTCGCTGTCAGGAACGGGTATCGAGCAGCTGGAGATGCATGCTCCGCAGGTCATCGAGAAACTGCAGCAGATGAACGAGACCGGCTGCGTGGAGTTCCTGGCAGAGCCTTACAGTCACGGACTCTCCTCACTGGCCAATCCTGAGACCTTCGCCCTCGACGTGAAGAAGCAGGCTGCCAAGATCGAGGAGCTCTTCGGCAAGAAACCCACCGTAGCCCGTAACTCATCGCTCATCTACAGCGACGACATCGGTGCCCAGATTGCCGCCATGGGCTTCAAGGGTATGCTCACCGAGGGTGCCAAGCACGTGCTCGGCTGGAAGTCGCCCCACTATGTCTATCACTGCAACCAGGCGCCGAACCTGAAGCTGTTGCTCCGCGACATCGAGCTGTCCGACGACATCTCCCTGCGCTTCAACAACTCCGAGTGGGACGGCTATCCCCTCTTTGCCGACGCCTATATCGATCGCATTGCCCGCTTCCCCGAGGAGGAGCAGATTATCAACATCTTCATGGAGCTCTCGGCTCTCGGCATCGCCCAGCCGCTGTCGTCGAACATCCTCGACTTCATCCACGCGCTGCCCGCCTGCGCCAAGGAGAAGGGCATCAACTTCATGACGCCGACCGAGATCTGCAAGGCCTGCAAGAGCGTCAGCCAGCTCGATGTGCCCGACACCCTCTCGTGGGTCGATGAGGAGCGCGACGTGAGCTGCTGGCTCGGTAACGCCATGCAGCACGAGGCCTTCAACAAGCTCTACTCCGTGGCCGACCGTCTGCGCATCGCCGACGATCCGCGCATCAATCAGGACTGGGACTATCTGCAGGCCTCAAACAACTTCCGCTTCATGACCACCAAGCCCTCCAACGTAGGACTCGACCGTGGTATCTACAGCGGACCGTTCGATGCCTTCACCAACTATATGAACATCCTCGGCGACTTCATCAACAGGGTTAACGCCCTCTATCCGCTCGACATCGACAACGATGAGCTGGAGAGCCTTCTCACCACCATCAAGAATCAGGGTGACGAGATTGAGATGAAGGACAAGGAGATTACCCGTCTGAAGGCTCGTCTTGAGAAACTTGAAGGAGCGAAGCCCAAGGCAGAAAAGAAACCAGCTGCCAAGAAGCCGGCGGCAAAGAAACCCGCTGAAAAGAAGTAAGCGAAAAGAAATCGGGACCCGCAAGGATCCCGATTCTTTTTTTATTCTGTGATTTGCAATCATTCTGTAGTTTGCAATATCAGGTCAACCACGGCGTCGATGTCGTCTTGAGTGATCTTCTTGTCATTGTTCATGTCGGCATTCTGGAGGTTGAATTTCTCGCTGGGTTGCTTGTTGGGATCCATCTCGTTCACCATCTCCACGATGTCGGCAGCGTTCACCTTCTTGTCATCGTTGGCGTCGCCAGGTAGGCGAAGGCTCAGGTCGCTGATGGTCACGTCGGCATTCTCGGTGTTAACGGTGATAAGGAGGTCGCAGTCCTGCAAGACGAGGTATTCAACGCCCGACTCAATCTCCATGTCGTCTCCTGCTGCCCTGCTGAGGGCGCGCACCTTACCTTCTGTAATGAGTTTGTAGAGCATATCCTGGTCGATGGTCATCTGGCCGTTGCCGGTTATCTTCAAGATCTGTCCGACGTTGGCCTGGACGATGCCGATGATGACATTGGGACCCTTCTTGATGACGAGGTTGAGGTTGTCGTCGAGCACGAGACGGTTGATGAAGTTGTCGATGTCGCTGGCGGTGATGCCGGCAACGAGGCCGACCACCATCTGCTTGTATGCGGGATTGGTGATATACGTCAGGGCCAGGTCGCTGAGCGAGAGATAGGTCTTTCCACCTAAGGTGACTCCGCCATTCTCGTTGACCACCGACTTGATCTCGATGGTGACGCTGCCGGTGACGTCTTTATAATCCTGCTTCGACACCTTATAATAGACTGTGTGCGTGCCGATGGCCGTGAATTCCGGGGCTGTGGTGAGGTCGTATTGGCCTTCTGTCGTGCCGTAGGCGATGGTCGCGCCGTCGGGGATGGTGGCCGTGACGGTGTGGGGCTTGGCGTCGAAGATGCCGCTGAATCCCTCGACGGTCACGCCGGTGAGTGTTCCAGGCCATACGACAGTCAGGTTGCCATCACTGGAGCTCAGTCCACTTACGGCGAGCCAGCAGCGATGGGCCTCTACGGGGCCGAGGTTGCTCATCGGCACGAATTCCTCGCCGTTGAAGTCGTAACAGGTGAAGCCGTCCAACTTGTCAATCTGGTCGATGGCTTCGTTGGTACCTTCAAAGTACGGATAGATCTGCACCTCATCCGGGTTGTCGTCAATACTCAGGTCTTTGTTGAAAGCAGCTAAGAAACTGTTTGCCATCATCGAGCAGGCGGCTTCCACCATCTTCACGGTGATGGGCGCTCCCGAGGTGTTGCTGACTATCAGCGATGCATTCCCGCCGAAACGCTTGCTTTTAACCTCCGTCAGTATGACGTTCTTGTTCTCGGTATCGACGTCGGTGACCGCGTAGAACTTCAATTGGTCGGTCCACTCGCTGAGCGCCAGGGCCCTCTCGTCGCAGTAGGTCGAATTGCCGGCAGGGAAGGTGATCTCTGTCTCATCGGCAATACCCGCCTCTAATTCGTTTCCGTCGTAGTAGTTACTGGTACGGGAGCAGAAGCCGATACGGGCGTCGCTGATGCCACTGACGTAGAACACATCCGAGGGATCTGTGATACCTCCATTGACAGGGTCAGCCACCATATCAATACCATAGCCGTAGGTGAAATATTTCTGCTCTTTGTTCTCCAGATAGATCTTGATCTTATTCTTCGGCTTGCCATAGACCTTGCCGCCGTAATAGATCAGTTGGCCGTCGTTGAGGGCAATGTCATCGCTCATACAGTCAAACTCAGGAAACTTGAGCATATCTATCTGTCCGCTGCTGCCGACGACGCCGAAGCCCTGGCTGGCCGCGATCTTGCCCTCGCCCAGGTGCAGCACGCCGTCGTTATAGATGCCGAATACTGTGCCGCTGACTGTACCACCGTCGGTCATCACCACGCCCTGGTTATAGACGGCGCTCTTGTACGGCGCCTCTCCCGTCGTGTTTGTCGTCTCCACGCAGCCGCCCTTCATGGCCAGATAGCCGCCATAGCACACCCAGACCGCGAAGCCCGTCGCGCTCGTCAGCTTTCCGTTTCCGCCCTCTGTACCGTCGGTGACTTTCAGATAGCCATCCGACGACACGGTCAGGAAGCCCCCTTCGGGGAAAGCCAGCGTGTGGCCGTTCAGGTCGAGCGTCAGCGGATGGTCGCCCGTACCCACGGCGATAATCAGCTGCCCCGACTCGAAGGGCCCCTCAGTCGGTGCAATGTCGATATCTTTGCAGAGCGTCAACACATCGCCGTCTTCGGCAGCGATGAGCGCCTCCACGAAGGTGTCATACGTCTGAGTACTTTCCGTCTCTGTTCCGGCGTTCTTGGTCACGCTTACCGCTGGGGTGTAATACTCCACATCGGCCTTCACGCTGTATCCCGGCATCGTGAAAGTCCACTCGGCCGCTTTTCCCATAACCGATGTCACGCCTACTTGCTCCGTCACGTCTGTCTGCTCCTCCTGAGCGAGACCCATGCTGCTGCCCATGAGTGTCAGCAACGACAGTACGGCCCAGCGAGCCGCTCCGCTATACCTGATGTGTCTTGTTTTCATAAGCCTGGTTATTTTATTACTATTCCCACAAAATCCTTGTCTTTGATAGCAGTGGCAATATCCACCGGTAAAACCCCACTAAGTAAATGTCCATTAAGAGAGACAGAGACCGCATCATGAAGTAAATATCCATTTTTGTCTATGTATAACATCAAGAATAGAAATATTCTGCCAGAAGATACCTGAATGTTGTCTATTTTTACCGTAAAATCAAAATTGCCCAAATAAGGGGAATAATTGACCAGCCTAAACGCCTTCTTACCAATAATTTTTGCCTGTGTTCCCTGATACTGTCCAGGTAACATATTATTAATCATACCAATATCAAAGCCATTAGTTTGTTGTTGTATTATACCCGAAACAGTGATAATTGGATCCGCATCAACTAAAGATGGTGTAAGTATCTCTGGGGAGAAAGATGCAGAACCGCCGCCGATGCTGCTGGTTTCCGCCGGGACAGGCTCCGGTCCCGGAGCGTTACTTGACACTTCGAAAATCTTAGAGCCTTTCACGCCAGAGCCGTCCGTTGCACTCGCAGTGACCTTTACATAGCCCATTTTGAGCCCCGTCAGTTTTAGATCTTCGCTTAAACTCGCATTCTTTTGTGTGCCTTTGGGGTTTCCGTTTATATCACAGTCTTCAATGCTCCACGTCGCTTGGGGATGTGCATTTGCGGGGGACACTCCTATTGCTAACTGTATCGTTTGGCCTCCTGAGATTATACCGTCGCCATAAACCCAAATACCCTGCGTTAGGACCACCTCGCTTCCGGGAATTTTTGAGATTTTCAGCCGCGCTACCTTCCCCGCCTCCGGGTCATTTCCTATCACCCGTACCGTGCTGCCCTCAACGGCCGTCACCTCCTGACCTTCCTCATCAATCTCTGCGACCGCTTCCTGCGCACCTTCGGCAGCTGCTGTCACACCGATTGACTGTACGTTCTTACCTGCCGTCACCGTCGTCTGGCATAGCGCCCCCGTCGGCCACGACAGTATCACGGCCATCATCATGGCCGTCACCGTTACTCGTTTCTTCATCATACCTTTCATATTTTTATAGTTGATTCATGATTGTATTCCTCGGCAAAGTTACGAAAATAATAGTAAACTGCCACACAAATTCAGAATTATTTTTTGACGATGTAGAAAACCGTCAGTGCCACGACGAGCGCCAGCGCCCATTTCAGCGTCGAGCGGAGCTTCGTCCAGAAACCCTCTCGCTGATTCGCGGCTTTCGTGACGCTCGTGACGGAGACGGCTGTCGAGTCGCGGCGTTCTATATAGACGGTGTCCGTCCTGACTACTGTCTTTTCCTGTCGGTCGGTCGTGGTGTCGCGGTTACGGGCTCTGGTCAGGTCGGTCACCTGCACCACCTTCACCGTGTCGCCCCGTTCGTTGGTCTGTACGGTGATGGTGGTCACCTCGCGCAGCGTGTCGCGTTCCACGACCCTCGTCTGCCGGCTCACCGAGTCGCTCGTCTCCCTACTTCTGACGCTCGTCTCCTGACTCCTGACGCCCGTCTCCAGGCTCCTCATCGTTCTGCAACCCGTCAAGCACAGGACAGTTGTCACGATGAGCGCAGTGGTTAATTCTCTGTATCGCATCTCTTAGTTTGTTCACCTCCATCCGCAGCTGACTCACCTCTCGCTGCAAAGGTTCAGCGATATAGGTGCGCCACTCCGTCACATAATCCCTCCCCAGGTTCATCTCCTTCTGGCGGTTGTCGGCGCGCAGACCTTCCATCTCGTGCTTGTGGCGCTTGTGGTCGAAGATCCATCCGAAGCCGCTCAGCATCGTCAGCATCCCGAGGATAATGCTTGTCCATTCAATCGTAAACATGGTTTTTTAGAAGGAGACAGGAGTCAGGAGACTCCCGACTCCTGACTCCTTAATCGTTCTCGCCGGTGTCGTCGTCACCGCCGCCGCCCGGGTTGTCGTTGCCGCCGGTGTTGCCGCCAGGAGTAGTGCCTCCGCCGGTCGTTCCGCCGCCAGAGGTGCCGCCGTCGGCCGTAGGCGCGAGCACATAGCTCAGCGGCGTCTTCTTCTGGAACCGGCGCACTTTGCCGTTCACGGTGCGCTTCTCGCTCTCCACCAGGTAGCCGAAGGTGAAGATACAATCCTCCTTCAGAGCCCTCGAGGTCAGCTTCTCGCCCTTCGTGTTCTCAGGCACGAACACGATCTTGATGCCGTTGATCAGGTTCTCTGCGCCGGCTGCCACAGCCTCCTCTACAGATGCCTTGCCCAGGCCCTGACCGTCCACGCTCGGCGAGAACGTGCCGAAGCCGTCGAGCTTCACCGGCTGCCCCTCCTTCAGGAGGTGAACCATACACTTCACCATCTCACCCAGCACCAGCACGATCATCTCGTGCGTGCTCACCTTGTTGTGTTCGGCCATGTGAGCAGCGAGGCCCTTCAGGTTCAGCGGCTCCTTCGAGTCAACTTCTGCGAAATACTTACCGTAGGCGGAGCTCTCGTCGTTCTTGTTCTGACGGAGATTAATCACCATAGGAATGTCTGATCTTGCCATAATTTTTAAATCCTTTCTTTATTCTTCGTGGTATTAAATCTTTGCAGCGAACTACATCGGGTCGCCGCCTCCCGCATCGTGTCATTCATGAATTACGGGTACAAAGGTACGACTTTTTTCTGACATTACCAAACAACTTTAGTTAAAAAATGTAAACTATTTTCATATAGTTTTATTTTTAACAATTCAGGCTCCAAAAGCCCTATTTTCAGCCCCTGAAGTTTCAAGCCTTAGGACTCTATTTTTCAAGCCTGCAAACTAACACTTTCAAGCCTGCAAAATTCCGGTTTCCGGAGCCCGCCGTCAGAGACATTGATTGACGATATAAAATGTATATAATTTTCATCGTTAGCGTTGCACCGTTGCAGCGTTGCAGTTCGATTTCCTGACCACCCAAACTCCCAAAATATGGTTATATTTATATATATAAGTATATATATAAATATAAATTAAACTTTAACATTTTCCCCTATCTGATTTTTAACTGCAACGGTGCAACGCTGCAACGCTAAGTAAAAAAATGGCGTGTCTTTGCCCCATGTAAATTGAGGCAAAAAAAATATATTCTATTTATTTTGTTGGTTCGGGAATAATTTGTATCTTTGCAGCAGATATAAACCCAGAACCAATAAAAACTATAAGATATGAAACGAATAACGAAGATGCTAGCCATGATGGTGCTCGCCGTGTTGTTCACAGCCCTGACCGCAGATGCCACGGAGTTTATCACCGACGTGAAGCTCATCGGCTACAAAAACAAAACCCAGTTTGACAATCTTCAGGACAAACTCGAGAAAGAGGGCTGGACAGCCATCAACAAAGACCTGAACGCCGATGCCGGCGGCGACTACATCCACCTGCTCTACAAGTCGGAGGCGAACACCGACGGACTGAACCACGGCTACATCACCGACTTCTATATTCTCGGCTCCAAAAGCGGTAGTGTTGACGAGGAGGTTACTTATCAGGGTCGCACGTACCATCTCGTGTCCTTCGAAGGCAGTACCGAATTCGAAAATAGCAATGGCGACCTGAACCGAGGCGCTGGCGGCGACTACATCCACCTGTATTACACGAAGGATCCCATGAATGAACAGGCTGTGAGCGAAATAGTCTTTGATAACAGTGAGTCGGGCGCCTTAGGCAATCAAGGCGGCTCTACAGCCTACGACCTGAATAATAAAGCGGGTGGCAAATACATCTACATGCACCTCAAGAAAGAAAATGCCACGACCGTCAAATACATCAGTTACACGTATGACACCACGAACGGCCTGCAGAGCGAGACTAAGATTTGTGGCAGTTCCAAAGTCGTCAGCAGCAATGATAATAGTTGGGGCAGCGGTTGGTATGTGGTCTCTGGCGACGTGGCCTGTAATAATCGCATCACGGTCAGCGGCACGGTGAACCTCATCCTTCTTGACGGCTGTACGCTGGAGGCCAAGAAGGGCATCGAATTAACGAAAGGCAACACGCTGAACATCTACGCCCAGAGCGAGGGTGCCAATGCCGGCAAGTTAAAGGCAAATGCTACTAACGAAGAAAATTGCGCAGGTATCGGCGGCGATAGTAATCTTGTCTCTGGTGGCACGGTCACTATCTCTGGCGGTACGGTGGAGGCCCATGGCGGAGAGGATGGCGCAGGCATCGGCGGAGGATGGAGGGGCTCCGGCGGCGAGGTGACAATTTATGGTGGCGTGGTGGTGGCCTATGGAAATCTTGGCGCAGGTATTGGCGTAGGACGTAAAGACTCTAACAACGGCACGCTTAAAATTGGTAAAGGCCTCAAAGTCTATGACATCGAAAACCCGGGAACTCCCCTTGCCACAGGCCCGCAGGAGAATGTCGGAAGCCGTCCTCAGTATATGATAGTCACAGACCACCTCAAGGGCGACGCTAATGCCGACTGGAAAGTGAATGCCGCAGACCTCGTGGAGATGGTCAACGCTAAGGACAATAAGGCCAGCGACAGGTTCGTCCTGAAGAATGCCGACATCGACGGCAGCGGCAACATCACCAAGTCCGACATCGACGCCGTGGAGAAAATCATCATGCAGAAGTGACCTTCTGTGAAGTGAGTTTTCAACAGATTGTGATCACGAAGTGTCAGACACTTTGTGAGCGTATTCTTTATTTTTTCTTGTAAACAGTTGCTTGTTTGCAAAATATTTACTATCTTTGCCCCATAAATATTGACACCTAATATGCCTAAAAAAGCGGCTAATATACATAACTCACTGAATATCAACGTATTACCCCCCCCTATAGCCGAGGGTAAAGAATTGTGTGCTACGGTTCTCCCTATGACAGAGAACCCAGCTCAATCAGAAGAAAAACTATCAAAACACGCCATCAAACTCATCCGCCGATTGCTCACGATAGTCGATGCGGACAATACCGAAGTATCTATTCAAGACCGTGAATGGCTTGACAGCATGCTTAGCGGCATTAGTGCCGAAGAGATAGCCCGCCATTCGAATAAGTCCAGCTCGAGCATACGACAACATGTCAATTTTGCCCTCGACTACATCGCCATGAAAATCAGTGGCTGGGAGGATCAGCAAAAGCAGTTGCACGAGATGGGCGACCAACTGAAAACGCTACATGCGGAGGCAATCAACAGAGAAAAGCAGATCAAGGAATTATCACGAACCATTGAGACACTCAAAACAGAAAACGGCTACCTGCATTCCGTCGTAAATGCATACTCCGAGAAAGAGCCAAAACCCTCCCCGGAACTGATTAAGGTTGAAGAAAAGACAAGGATGATTCTCTGCAGCAGTTTGGGTCTCATCGGAGTCCCACGTACCGTTGCTTTCCAATTTGCGACGCACAACATCCATACCGTATTAGATATCATCCGTTATACAGAGCGTCAGCTTGCCGAGCTCGACGGTGTGTCAGACGATTCCATCTCCACCGTAAAACAGGTGTTGGACAAATACGGCCTGAACCTCGGCGCCGACATCCGCTGGATCTCATATAAAAACGATTATTACATATATCCCTCTCAGACAAACAATCAATATAACCAACAATAAAACAATCACAAATATGAGAAAGCTATTATTTACAATCATCGCAATGCTCCTGCCAACAATGAGTGCAGCATCCTCGAAACCCGCTTGCAGGTGAAATTCTAAAATGACGAAATAGGTGTCCATCCGTTTCGTTAATTTCTGTTAATTTATCATAGACAAAAGAATAACCAATCAAAAAAATACGTATATTTGCGTA
>JAEEGI010023074.1_pt1 | contig 12250 bp, 10 predicted proteins | sample 8958751 | NCBI WGS metagenome assembly JAEEGI01 (sample SAMN16246545, study PRJNA631951) | gut metagenome | biome: gut microbiome; feature: rumen; material: KS-attached | host: Bos | place: Iran: Karaj | collected 2018-10 | reverse complement strand
TTGCGAGGAAGCCCTCGGAGATTGCCACACGCTTGTTGGCGGAGTCGTCGAGCGTCCGCTCAAACCACTGCGTTGCGGAAGTGATTGCCGGATTGAGCGCGTCAATGATCACATAACGGGACAGTGACGCGATACGCTCGGAACGCATCGGGTTACGCTTATATGCCATAGCCGAGGAACCGATCTGGTTCTTCTCGAAAGGCTCTTCCACTTCCTTCAAATGCTGCAGAAGACGGATATCGTTACTCATCTTGTGAGCGCTTGCGGCAATACCTGCCACAACGTTCATCACTCTCGTATCCACCTTACGGGAATAGGTCTGGCCGGATACCGGGTAGCATCCGTCAAATCCCATCTTCTCCGCGATCATCGGATCGAGACGGTCAAGCTTCTCCTGATCGTTATTGAACAGTTCCTTGAAGGATGCCTGCGTACCGGTGGTTCCTTTGCAGCCGAGAAGCTTCAGCGTGGAAATCACATAGTCAACATCCGCAAGGTCCATGCAGAATTCCTGAATCCAGAGCGTTGCTCTCTTACCGACCGTGGTCGGCTGAGCGGGCTGGAAATGCGTAAATGCCAATGTCGGCATGTCCTTATACTTGTCCGCAAAATTCGCCAGCTTCGCGATTACGTTTATGAGCTTGCTTCTTACCAGCCTGAGCGCGTCACGCATCACGATAATGTCGGTGTTATCGCCCACATAGCAGCTCGTAGCGCCGAGGTGGATGATTCCGGCAGCCTTCGGGCACTGCAGACCGTATGTGTAAACATGGCTCATGACGTCGTGACGGACAAGCTTCTCACGTTCCTTCGCAACGGCGTAATCAATGTCATCAATGTGCGCCTTCATCTCATCAATCATGTCCTGCGTGATGACGGGCTTTCCGTCCTGGGAAAGGCCGAGCTCCATCTCGGTCTCCGCAAGGGCAATCCAAAGCTTTCTCCATGTGGAGAACTTCTTGTCCTGGCTGAATATGTACTGCATCTCCGCGGAAGCGTATCTTTCCGAGAAGGGGCTTGTGTATCTGCTCGTGTCGCTCATGTTTATTTCTCCTGTCCTTCAATAATAACAAAACCATGAGACCCCGGCATTCCGGGCTCTCATGGCTTCTTTTCGTTACTTAAACAAGTTTCTTTCCGGTAAGCTTCTCGTAGCCTTCCAGATAGATGGCAATCGTCTTATCGACAACTTCTTTAGGAAGCGTCCAGTCGTCATGCGGATTGGCCTTGAGCCAGTCGCGTGCAAACTGCTTGTCGTAAGACGGCTCCGCATGGCCTACCTCGTAACTTGCAAGCGGCCAGAAGCGGGAAGAGTCGGGAGTCAGCATCTCATCGCCGACAATGATCTCTCCGTTCTCATCAAGACCGAACTCAAACTTCGTATCGGCAATGATGATGCCCTTCGTAAGCGCGTAATCCGCACACTTCTTGTAGATTGCGATCGTGTAGTCGCGAAGCTTGGTGGCGTACTCCTCGCCGTGTCCGGGGAAGCGCTTCTCAAGATATTCAATCGACTGCTCGAAGGAGATGTTCTCGTCATGGTCGCCGATCTCGGCCTTCGTCGAAGGCGTATAGATGGGCTCAGGCAGCTTCTCGGACTCTTTCAGTCCTTCGGGAAGCTTGATGCCGCATACGGTGCCGTTCTCGCAGTAGCTCTTCCAGCCGGAACCGGTAATGTAACCGCGCACGATGCACTCCACCGGAAGCATCTCGAGTTTCTTTACAAGCATGCTGTTGCCTTCGAATTTCTCCTGACGGAAGAACTCCGGCATATCTTTGGTATCAACGGAAATCATATGGTTCTTTACGATGTCCTTCGTAAAATCGAACCAGAACTTGGACATCTGCGTAAGAACGGTGCCCTTCTTCGTTACGATGTTGTTCAGGATGACATCAAAGCAGCTGATGCGGTCCGTCGCAACCAGAATCATGTTCTCGCCGACATCGTAGATTTCTCTTACTTTGCCTTCCTTCACCGGATAGTACTCTTTCATTCGCGTCCTCCTATATACTCATCGGTCCGGCAAATGCCACACCGATTCCTTTTCTTACGATTCCGGCGGCCAATACCACGCCGGTTTCCATAAAAGCAAGCAACCGATTACCGCTCGATATACGCGTCGCGCTCCGGTCCTACCGAGATGTAACGGATGCGGCAGCCGATCTGCTTCTCAACATACAGAACGTACTTCTGCGCATTCTCGGGAAGATCCTCCCAGCGGCGGATGCCGCTGATGTCGCATTTCCAGCCGGGCATATATTCGATAACCGGCTTGCAGTCGTTGAGTGCTGCCGGGAACGGGAAATCATCAATAATCTCGCCGTTCAGCTCGTAGTGCAAGCAGATTGGAATCTGATCCATGTAGCTCAGAACGTCCATCTTCGTAAGGGCGATATCGGTAGCGCCCTGGCACTCCACGCCGTAACGGGTGGCAACGATATCGATGGGGCCGACTCTTCTCGGACGGCCGGTCTTCGCGCCGTACTCGCCGCCGGCTTCACGAAGCTTCTCCGCTTCCTTGCCGAACCATTCGCATACGAACGGGCCTTCGCCGACGCAGGTGGAATATGCCTTTACAACGCCGACAACCTGGTCAACCTTCGCGGACGGAAGTCCGGAGCCGACCGGCGCGTATGCGGCGATTGCGTTGGACGAAGTGGTATAAGGATAGATGCCGTAGTCAAGGTCACGAAGGGAACCGAGCTGAGCCTCGAAGAGGATGCTCTTTCCTTCCTTAACGGCATTCTTAAGCATCTTGCCGGTGTCGCAGATGAACGGCTTGAACTTCTCCGCATAATCGTTCACCCAATTAAGCAGTTCCTCATAGGTAACCGCTTCCGCACCGTAAACACCGGTCAGCGTCAGGTTCTTCCAGGTGAGCAGATCCTGCAGGTGCTCCTTCAGGCGCTCGGGATAGAACAGCTCGCCGGCGAGAATCGTTTTCTTTTGGTATTTGTCGGAATAGAAAGGCGCGATTCCCTGCTTGGTGGAACCGTACTTCTTGTCCGCAAGACGTGCCTCTTCAAGACCGTCCAGCGCTCTGTGCCAGGGCAGAAGAAGCGACGCGCGGTCACTGATTCGAAGGTTGTCCGGCGTAATTGCCACACCCTGCGCAATAACGGTCTGCATCTCGGAATACAGATTCTCGAGATCCAGCGCTACGCCGTTTCCGAGGATGTTCATGACACCCCTTCGGAAAATTCCTGACGGAAGAAGATGGAGAGCGAACTTACCGAATTCGTTAACTACCGTGTGACCGGCATTTCCGCCGCCCTGATAACGGATTACATAGTCGAAGCGTTCGGTCAAAAGGTCGACCATGCGGCCCTTTCCTTCGTCGCCCCAGTTGATTCCTACAATTGCGCAATTACTCATACGGGAAACCTTCCTTAAATGAAAATTTTACACCACAATATAATATACAGGTTTTCCTGTCATATTACAACATAAATCTTCGCTAGGAAGCAGGTATTTTTTTGTGCATTTCATGCATCAGAAATTGGACCCGTTCCAGCCCCAGTCCGCAAGCGGATGATAAGTCACATAAATCGCGCTTCCGGGGATTCCGAGCTTTTGGGAAAGCATGTCGCAGATCTGCCCGGTAAGCTTGTTATAATCCTCCGAGGGAGCGTTTCCGAGAAGCGCCACTTCGACATAAGCGCCCTTATCAAGCTTCTTTCCGCCGAACCAGAGGTCATAGCCGTCCTGGATTCCGACCATCAGATAGGCCTCTCCCTTGTGAAGCGTCGTGATCAGCTTTCCGAACTCGCTCTTGATTTCTTCTTTCCTGGTGTCGTCCACCTTCACGGTGAACTTCGCGTCGATCATCGGCATGTTACTGTTCTCCTTTCATTTTCGCAAGCAATGCGTTTTGTAATTCCTCTCCAATCCCCACGGACCGGTAATAGTTTTGTATTGTCCCGTATTTTTCGTGAAGCATTGCGATAAATGCCATCATATACTCTTCATGCGGAATCACAATGTTCATATCGATGTCCGGGAAGTTCTCGTGAAACTGCATCAGCCGTTCCCGGTTAGCGGTCTTGGTGACCATATAGTCAAAAACGATGTCCGATTCAGAGGCGCCGCACAGAAGAAGAATCAGCGCCGTCAGAACGCCGGACCGGTCTTTGCCGGCAGAGCAGCTGTACATGACACCGGTTTCGGATGTGGCGATCCGGCGAAGGGCTTCCGCCGTGCCCTTTGATTCCGCGATGGCAAGATAACTTCCGGGAACCGCTTCCACGCTTTCGGGAACGAAACTCCCTTCAACAATCGGGCAAATGTGATACGAAAAGCCTTCCACGCCGGATAGTCCGTGAGGCGTGCGCTCGACTTCCCCCCCTGCCCGAAGATCCAGGATTGTGGTGATGCCTCCCTTCTTCAGGAAAGCTATGTCATTTGCCGAAGGGGCTTTCGGCATATCGCTTCGAAGCACGCGCATCGTCTTTGTGTACCGATTAGTGCCTTCAATCCGGAACGTGCCGAGATCCATTGTATTCCGCGTCGTTTCAAGAAGCGATCCGGGGGTTCTTGCCCATGCGTTGTCATATCCGTCGGTAAGCGGTTCTCCGCGCTCCATCCGGTCAAGCTCCGAAAGGCAGGCTTCCACGGACTCCGCAATGAACGCGTCGCTCATCTCTCTCGTAAAAAAGAATATCTCTCCTTCCGGCTTCTCTGTAAGGAATTCGTGCATATTCTTCTGCAAGGTGTCAAGGTCAAAAGCCGCAACTTCGGAAAGCGGCTCCCGTTCAAAATTCGCCGGTACCGGCAGGTTATCACTCAGATGATACTTCGCTACAATGTGCGGATTCACAAGCGAGTAGTCGTTATGAAGCCGGTCCACGTTGCCTTCAATCAGCGGATTCCAGTCATACCGGTCATAGACAAAATGCCGGTACCCAAGGTCCTGAAGAAGATGCAGGTAATACCCGAGATAAAGGTCGTCCTGCTTCATCCGTTCCCCGAACCGCTCGCGAAATCCGACGAAATCATATGTCTTTTTCCATCCGCCGCACGGATACAAAAAGAAATGACTGTTTCCGCCCGTCCGGAAATCCGGAAGCACCGAGCCGAACCGGAGCCTGTCCGGATTCTTAAACGCGCGCCGCCGTATCAATTCTTCCGTAATCGCCAGATGTACCGTGCTGGATGCCATAACTCCCCCCTTATTTCTCCTCACAAACCTGGAAAATGTAAAATTTCAGATAGTACGACTCATCCGAACTCCAGAGAATCGGATGGTCCGGCGCCTGCGTGCGGAATTCCACCTGACGGAGGCGTTTGTGCACGCTCTGCGCCGCCTGCGCGATGGTTTCGGTGAACAGTTCCTGCGTCATGAAATGCGAGCAGGAACAGGTCGCGAGATATCCGCCGTCTTTCACAAGGCGGAGACCTCGCATGTTGATTTCACGATAGCCTTTGATGGCATTTTTCGTCGCCTCACGCGACTTCGTGAACGCCGGCGGATCAAGGATTACAACGTCGTAGCGCTCTCCTGCCGCTTCAAGTTCCGGCAGCAGTTCGAATACGTCTGCGACGCGAAATGCGACGGTTTTCTGAAGTCCGTTCAGCGCAGCGTTCTCCTCTGCCTGACGGATTGCCGTTTCGGAAGCGTCCACCGCAAGAACGGACGATGCCCCTGCAATTCCCGCGTTCAAAGCAAAGGAACCGGTATGCGTGAAGCAGTCTAAAACCTTCGCGCCTTTGCAGAGTTTCTGGATGGCCCGGCGGTTGTACTTCTGGTCGAGGAAGAAGCCCGTCTTCTGGCCTTCCGCCACATCGACGAAATACTTCACGCCGTTCTCACAAATCTGCACCTTCGTATCAAACGGTTCGCTCAAGAACCCTTTATATCGTTCCATTCCCTCGAGCTCACGGACCTTCGCGTCGCTCCGCTCGTAGATGCCGCGGATCCGGATGCCGTCCTTAGCGAGTTCTTCACAGAGAAGGTCCAGCACAAGCTTCTTCATGCGGTCCATGCCGAGAGCAAGCGACTCTACAACAAGAACGTCTTCGTACTTGTCGACGGTGAGGCCCGGAAGCCAGTCCGCTTCGCCGAAGATCAGGCGGCAGCTACTCGTATCAACGGTCTTCTTACGGTACTCCCACGCGGCGCGGACACGCATCCGAAGGAACTCCTCGTTCACCTCGGTACCCTTACGTCTTGTGAGCATGCGGACACGGATTTTGCTGTTATCGTTGATAAATCCGACACCCATCGGATAGCCGTCGAAATCGTTTACGCGGACAAGACAGCCGTTCTCGCCGCTGCCGGTTACCGAAGCAATCTCATTGTCATAAATCCAAAGGCCGCCTTTCTTCAGACTGCGGCCTTCGCCCTTTTTCAGGGTGACAATTCTTGAAACCTCAAACATACTAGTTTCCTTTCCGGGTGCCGTGGCTGCCTGCGGAGTAGGCACGAACCGGGAGCTGAATCCCTCTCGTGCCTACTCCGGGCGCGCCACGGCTACTGAAATATATGTCTGTTATTGATTTTCACTTTCAACTTCTGATGTTGTCGCGTCTTCCTTCTTCTTCCTGAAAACGAAGAGTTTGCTCAGGACGTAGTTCAGGATGATGACCACAATCCCGGTGATGGCCTTCGCCCAGAACCCCTCGAAGGAGAACAGGGCGCCGTCGAGGCCGATGGCCACAAGGCCGGACGGAAGGGTCATCTCGATGATTCCGGTGAAGATGCGGGAGCCGACGAATTTGCCGGCCTCTATGGTAATTGCCTTCGCCCCGTGGGCCTTGCTTTCAAACACATAAATGTGGCTTGTCACATAGGCAAATGCGACGGCGCACACCCACGCGATAGAGTTCGTGATGATGAATTCGACGCCCTCTCCGGCCAGTCCGAAGCCCTTCTGGATGATGAACGTGACGACGAAATTCACGAGTGTCGTCAAACCTCCGAAGATGGCGTAAAGGATGATTTCCTTGTGCTTTTTGTAGATTTCCTTGATCATTTTTATGCCTTTCCAAAACAAAAGGACCGCTTGTGCAGTCCTTTTCGCCTTTTTCAGAAATACTTGCGGGAACCCCACAAATTGTTCTTCTTCAATTCCAAATACTCGTTATAAGCTTTTTCCAAAATCTGCTTCTCATTGGTGAATTTCAGCAGATGATAGGCTTCATGGTATTTGTAATATCCGGAGTCCACAAAGTATTCCTCTCGCTGTGGTTTGCTATAATAGTTGTCCGACATCATAAGGTACCAATGAACGTCCTTCATTACTGTATCCGCAGGCGTAGTGAAACTGTATTGGCTCTTGCCGATGTACTTGATGATGCGGGCGTCGGCACCGGACTCCTCTTTCACCTCACGAAGAGCGGTGTCCTTGTGATCCTCGCCTTCCTCTACCGTTCCTTTCGGAAGAACCCAGCCTTCATACTTGTGCTTGTAGTTCTTATACAGTAATAATATCTTTCCTCTGAAAATAACAACACCACCGCAGCTCGTAGCCTCTGTCATAAGAAGACCCCCTGTCATTGGTGTGTCACATATTGAGGTTATTATACCCGAAAATGACATCATGTGCAAGGGAAAGTTATTTTTTTCTCATCACACAGGTTCAGCTTTGCGCCCCCAAACGCCCATATTGCCATATACGATAATCCGTTACCGTGTTTTGACAAATGGTCTTTTTTGTATACTTAAGAATGCCCTATACTCGATTATAACCGAGCTCTCTTGATAGGAAACGAACAAATGAAATCCCATCTTGTTTTCCAGTACTTTAGGGAAAACATCTGCATTCATATAGCACCACAAGTACTCTTTATTGTCTTTCAACTCGTTTTGGCTTATTAACTCCGGCATCGGGGTGTAATAATCCACATCCTCTTCAACTTGCCATCCGCCGTCAATCAAATCTGCTTTTAATACCTGATACGCGTCTATCCCCATCTCCAACCGGGCAATTTGGGTTTCTCCGAAGAAATTGCTCTCACAGAGATACTCCTTCGTGATATATGGTTCAAATCTCTTTTTTTCCTGCCTATACTTTCGAAACGGTATCATATGCCCGCAAATCAGATAGTATACGCCTACCAAAACCAATAACGCGCATACAATGACGGCAAATACTATCGCCAGCTTTTTAACTAACCTTCTCTCTTTCATTTCCCCCGATCCCCAACTCCTCACATATTACTGATTGACTAACCGTCCAAATGCATGATATACAAATGTACACTGTTCATCTCAAAAAGGAGAATTACCATAGTTGATTTATTTTTGATTCAAATATTCAGGATCATATTTGTAATTGTAACTAAAAATACCAGTCCAACCACAAGTTCCTTCTGCTAATCTTTCAAGATTAAATAGTGGGTTTTTTGAATTTTCCATAAATCTAGGCAAGTTATCAATAGCAAGTTGAACATTATTATTCTTATATGGTGCATTTATGGCAGCAGCGTATGAAGCACATACTGCTAGGTATTTACTTGGATTATTTAAGTCATCCATAAGAAACTCAACTTCAGCCATTCTAGTTCTTTCTTTTGAATATAAAACATAATCATATTTCTCTCTAGTATTGCATAATTCATAGGCATGAACAACATTACCATTTAGTATTTCGTTTGATATCTTTTGTACTTCTGCTAATTTTGCCCTATCTTTTAAAGCCATTGCCTTCTCACCAATAGCACCTTCAGCAAGCATAATAATATCATCTGGGTGCTCAGCGTTGTGACGATTAATTATTTCACAAATATCAAAAATCATATCCGCATTTTCTTTAGTAAAAAGCAATAAATATTTATCTTTTATTTCTTGACTTAATTCTTCGTTTTCTGGTACAAAGTGTAACTCATTAAGAAAGGCAACTAATACATTAGCTTGCTTATCACTAAGTTCATTAAATGACTTATAATATTTTACTTTCTTTTCAAATTCTGTTTCAAAGTCTTCTTTTTCTTCATATAAGTCTCCAATTACATTTTCATATAACATTATGTCATCAATACTTACTTTTCTTTCAGAAACTGGAACTATAGTTGGTGTAGGCGTCATGGTAGGAGTAGGTGCTTCGGTCAGAGTAAGAGTGGGGAACGGTGTTGAAGTGGGCGTTTCACTTACCGACATCATTTCTGAAGGCGTACTGGTGCTCTGCTCTTCTGTTTCACCTGTTGCACATCCGGTCAGAAAAATGATGAGTGCCACCAATAGCATCCACCTTCCCTTTAGCTTACTCCTTTTCATATCAATCCTCTCCAAATTCTTTTCAATCCTTTTTTGATATCAACGACGTCACTCCGGTTTCTCCGCCACCACGATGCAGTTGGAATCGGGATAGCGGTCGGGAGTAAGACTCACCTTCGGCGATAAATGGAGCGGATACCCGGGCTCCAAGAACGAATCGCACCGGATCAGCTTCGCTCCGAGGAATTCGAAGAAATCGCGGAATTCCGGAATCGTAAAGTACCCGAACTGCTCCTGCACCTCGTGCGCATAAGACTGCCGTCCCCAGGTGTACGTATACAGAAACTCGCGCATGTAATCGGTGACGCCCTCAACGGTCTGCGCCGCTTCGTCAATGCGGATTTTCTTATCTTCGATGTCCGAAAGTCCCTTGAAATCCTGCATGAAATTCCGGAAGAAAGAAAGCCCTTCCGGGTCCTTGAACGTCACAGAAAGCACATCGTTACCGCCCGTCCGGATGCCGTCGCGGATGATGATCCGTCCGCCCGGCTTAAGCGAATCATAAGCGTTTTTAAGAGCCTTCTTCACGCTTTCAATCTGAAATCTCCCCGCCTCGGTTTCCGTGTAGGAAAACACCTCGTGCAAAATCGACGAGAACAGAATCGTTTCCACCGGCTCCGGGAATATGCCATCGACGAAGTTGTGCCGAAGCACCGTCCACTTGTGTCCTTCGGACTTTTTCTTACTTTGGAGAACTTCGATCACATTTTCCGATATGTCGGTACCGATGATCTCTTTCTGCGGAAAATGTGACTCCAACAGGTCAAGTAAAACGCCCCCGCCGCTTCCGACGTCCACGACGCGGTCGCCGACGGTGTAGTCGATGATCGAATTCTTCGTGCTGGCTTCCGTGTCGTTCATCGTTTCGAGGTATTTGGACTCATTGTTCAGACGGTCGAAACCGTCGCGACGGAAGCCGAACATATCGTAAAGAACCGTGATGCTCTTTTCAAAACTGAGAAGTCCGCTGCGCTCCGCTTCGACACAGAAATCGATCAGCTTCTCGCAGACCGGAAGGAACCGAAACGACGCCATGACGGCGCTTCCGGCACGCTCCGCGCACACCTCGACATAACCGACCGAGGCGTCGCGCATGTAGGCTTCAAGGATGCGCTCTTTATAGACATTCAGGTGCTTGCGCCCCTCATAATCGTAGTACAGGCTGTCCGCAATCGGCTTGAAGGAGATGACCTCCACGCCGTCCGAAAGAATCTCAAGGGTCTTTCCCAAAAACCACTTCACCATCGGAAGGCTTACCTCGGCAAATGCCGCCTGGTAGTACCACACCTCATACTTCGGGAACACCCGGGTTACGAACATGTCGCGGAGCTCTTCGTCCGCCTCCGCCAGTCTTTCGTCAAGCATGCGGAGTCTTTCCTCATTTGGAAACTCCTTAAGGTCTCCGTCAAGAACGCGTGTAAGAAGCGCGGTTGCGCGGCCGCCGACCTTCTCCCAGAGGGATTTCGACACACCGCCGATAATGCAGTGATTCAGGCAGAGCACGATGCGCCTTAAGGAAGCCTCTCCAAAGACATCCTTAAGGGCTAAAAGCGGTGCATTGCTTGCGACGCGCACCTCGCCGCGAAGCGCCTGTCCGATCAGGCCGTGGGTTCGGATCAGTTCGGCAACGGCCTCCGAGCAGGGGCTCACCTCACGAAGATAAATCTCCGCGGAAGCCCGGTTGTGCACATCAAGCGGATAGCCGCGTTTTCTCCATTCCTCGCGGTCACGGACCGTCCCGCCCTTCGAGACCTCGGACCACTGAAGCACGGTTTCCACCGTCTTATATTCTTCCGGGGTGAGAGAGTAAGCTGTCGCATTTTCCGAAAGGAGCGCAAGCGTCCGAAGCACATACGAAAGCGTCTCACGGCCGCTCCTCTGCTCCATGGACGGCACGCGCTCGGGATTCACGCCGCGGTGCTCCGTGTAGTATAAAAGCCGAAGCCACTCCTCGGTGGCGAGAAGACGCTCCGGAAAGCGCATTCCGTCCGCAAGAACAATCTCCCCGTCCCGCTCGTAAGTTGTCGAAGAATCCTTCATTCCGTACCCCCGTTACTGCCCCAGAACGTCCTGAACAAGCGGCCCGAACGCGCTGAAATCAATCAGCTTGTCCGGCGTTTGAACGACACCGGAGAACTCCGTAATCGTAAGCTCGCGGAGAGCTTTCGCGCCGTCGGGATTCGTCAGCACAAAACGGACACTGTAAACGGCTCCCGAATCAATCTCCACCGTACCGTAACCGCTTGAGCCGATGTAAATCTGCATGCCCGACGAGGAAATCCGCATGGTTCTGTCTTCAAGCGGTTTCACGTCGGAGAAATAGGTGTCATAGATGGACAGGATAAGCGATTTGTTCACGGCTTTCGCACCGGACAGAAGGAGCTTTGCCTGCCACGTCGCAACGCCGGCGGACTCCAGCGCTTTGATGAATTCCGCCTCACGGTCGGAAAGCAGCTTCTTCTCGTAGTCCTTCCATTTGATGCCGGCAATCATGTTTTTGATCGGCGGAACCCAGGTCTCGTCCATCGCCTTCTCGGCGGCCTTCAGGAGGGCAAATGCCTCTCCCGCCGTAATCTCCCTCGAGAATGTCGATCCGTTATCGTCAAATGCCATACCCTCAAAGGAATTCCGAAGCGTACTCACATAGAGGTTGAAGAACGCGATGAAATCCAGGTTCGAAACATTAAAGCCGGACGGAATCGGAAGCATCAGCCAGCCGTCACCGGAAATGCCGAACGAGGACGGGCTTTCGCCGACGTACTTCATCGCGTCGTTAATGTTCAGGTAGGCTTTGCCGCCGATGAAGCGGATCAGGTCGCACGGCGAAACATAGCTTCCGTCGAAGGGACTCGTCCCGTAGAATCTGATATTCATGTTGCCGACGGAATCCTTTGAAATGATCCAGTGAATATCGTTTCCGCCCCACGTCTCATTGTAGGTCATCGTATACGATTCAATGTTCCGAAGTCCCGGCAAAGTCTCATTCCACACGTCCCGCGGGGTCGGGGTGGGCGTCGGACTCGGTGTAGGTGTAG
>JAEEGI010023071.1_pt1 | contig 12252 bp, 14 predicted proteins | sample 8958751 | NCBI WGS metagenome assembly JAEEGI01 (sample SAMN16246545, study PRJNA631951) | gut metagenome | biome: gut microbiome; feature: rumen; material: KS-attached | host: Bos | place: Iran: Karaj | collected 2018-10 | reverse complement strand
GATGACCGCAGCCTTGGTGGCTTGCCCGACTGGGGCCCCATCTATCAGATGGTCACGCATCGTCAGGACTGGCATGCTGTAATCGATCAGGTTGTAAAGTCCAGCCTCGAACACTATCAGCCTCCCAAGAAGCATTGGTGGCAGTTCTAAAGACATACAATAAAACAGAACAATATGAAAAAATTACAGTTTCTTTTATCACTTGGCCTGGCGGTCATGCTGTTCAGCTCATGTGCCCACTGGAAAGACATCGCCTATTTCCAGAACAGCGAATATGTTGACCTCTCACAGTCTACTGGCTTGTATGATGCACGCATCATGCCGAAAGACCAGATTTCGGTAGCTATTAATACGATTAATCCTGAGGTGTCTCAGTCATTTAACCTGTTGTTGCGACCTTCTTCCTCTAATGGTAATATTATGGGTAACAGTACCCAGATGCCTTATTTGGTTGACAACGATGGTTACATCAATTTCCCGATTCTTGGTAAGATTAAGGTTGTAGGGCTTACCATCCGTGAGTGCGAGGCCTTGATTCTCAAGCGCATCCAGCCCTATATGGCTGAGAACGAGAAACCGCATGTTACTGTCCGTTTTTCTGAATTCTCTGTTACTGTGTTAGGTGAAGTCGGTAGTCCTGGTATTGTACAGTCTCGTCGTGAGAAACTGTCTGTCCTCGAGGCATTGGCGTTGGCAGGCGATGCCACCATCTATGGTATCCGTAATCCGGTGAAGCTGATTCGTGAGGATACGGAAGGCAGACGGACGTTCCATGACCTGAACCTCAATGATGCTGAAATTCTGAATTCTCCCTATTATTATCTCCAGCAGAACGATATCCTCTATGTAGAGCCTCGTAAGGAGAAGATTACTTTCCTCAATATGGATCGTACAAGGAATTTCATTGGTTTCGGTACACTCCTGGTATCAGTTGCCACATTGGTTTATACAATATCTAAGAAATAATGGCTGAACAACAAGAACAACAACATCATCACCACCATCACCATCATCATAGGGATGCCGCCACCGCTTTCAAGCGGAAAAGCCTGAAGGCTATTGAGCGTCGTAAGGTGATTGAGCGTGTGCTCAAGATTGTAGTCACGATTATTGCTATCCTGATGGTCATCGCCCTCGTTCTTGCTTATACCATAGGGTAAAGACAAATTATACTGATACTGATAGCGCCCGTTGCCTGAAAAGAGCAATGGGCGCTATAGGTTTAAAAATACTCGTTTTTCTTTTCAGATACCAATAATATTTCGTATCTTTGTACCCTCATATCCCTCTTTAGAGGGATAAAGGATATTGTACAATCTTTTATGTTGCTGGAAACCAGTGCAATAGATGTTGTATAATCTTTTTGTAATTTTTTCGGAGACTCCACGTCCATAGTGGTGTCCCCTTTTATTGTTTCATTTTATTTTAACTGACTGATGAATATCGCTATTGTCGGAACAGGCTATGTAGGTCTTGTCACAGGTACCTGCTTTGCTGAAATGGGTGCCCATGTCACCTGTGTGGATGTTGATACCCAGAAAATTGAAAAGCTGAATCATGGCATCATGCCTATCTATGAACCGGGCCTTGAGGAACTCGTGCGCCGCAATGTGGAATTTGGCCGTTTGGCTTTCACCACTGACCTTACTGAAGTCCTCGACGATGTCGAGGTCGTCTTTTCCGCCGTAGGTACCCCGCCTGATGAAGACGGCAGTGCTGACCTGCAATACGTCCTTGCTGTGGCTCGCCAGTTCGGTCGCCATATCAACAAGTACACCATCCTCGTTACCAAGTCCACCGTTCCTGTCGGCACCGCCCGGAAAGTCAAGGCTGCCGTCCAGGAAGAGCTCGACCGCCGTGGTGTTTCCATTCCCTTCGATGTCGCCAGCAATCCCGAGTTCCTGAAGGAGGGTGCTGCCATCAAGGACTTTATGTCGCCCGACCGTGTGGTGGTAGGTACCGAGAGCGAGAAGGCCCGTGAGGTCATGACGCGACTCTATAAACCCTTCCTTATCAACAATTTCCGTGTCATCTTCATGGACATTCCCTCTGCCGAGATGACCAAATATGCCGCCAATGCCATGCTCGCCACCCGCATCTCGTTCATGAACGACATCGCCAACCTCTGCGAGCGTGTCGGCGCCAATGTCGACAGCGTCCGCAAGGGCATCGGCACTGATACCCGTATCGGCACTAAGTTCCTCTATGCCGGTTGCGGCTATGGCGGTTCCTGCTTCCCCAAGGACGTCAAGGCCCTTCTCCATACCGGTCTCGACCATGGCTATCACATGGAAGTCATCGAGGCCGTCGAGCGCGTCAACGAGCGCCAGAAATCCATCGTCTACGACAAGATGCTCGCTGCCGTTGGCAGTCTCGCTGGCAAGACCGTCGCCATTGTCGGCCTCTCCTTCAAGCCCGAGACCGACGACATGCGCGAGGCGCCTGCTTTGGTGGTCATCGACCGCCTCCTGAAAGATGGTGCCACCGTCCGCGTCTTCGACCCTATTGCCATGGATGAGTGCCGTCGTCGCATCGGCGACAGCGTCACCTATTGCAAGAACATGTACGATGCCGCCGATGGTGCCGATGTCTTTGCGCTGATGACCGAGTGGCGCCAGTTCCGCATGCCCAGCTGGAATGTCATCAAGAAAGTTATGACAGGTAACGTTATCATCGATGGCCGTAACATCTACGACCGCCAGGAACTCGAGGAACTCGGCTTCGTCTATTCCCGCATCGGCGAGAAGTAACAATAGAACGGGAAAAGAAGATGAAAAGAGTCATGCTGGTTTTTGGTACCCGACCGGAGGCAATCAAGATGTGTCCTTTGGTGAAGGAACTCCAAAAACACCCGAACCAGTTTGAGACCATTGTCTGTGTCACTGGCCAGCATCGTGAGATGCTCGATCAGGTACTGCGCATCTTCGATGTACAGCCGGATTACGACCTCAACATCATGAAGCAGGGGCAAGATCTTTACGATGTGACGGCCCGGGTACTGACGGGCATGCGTGATGTGCTCAAGGACGTACAGCCCGATGTCGTTTTGGTACATGGCGATACGACTACAAGTACAGCTGCGGCGTTAGCAGCGTTCTACCAGCAGATACCGGTAGGACATGTTGAGGCTGGACTTCGTACGTATAACATCTACTCACCGTGGCCCGAAGAGATAAACCGTCAGCTGACAGGCCGCATCGCCACGTATAACTTCTCGCCGACACCCCTTTCGGAGAATAATCTCCATGAAGAGCATGTTCATGGTCAGATCTTCGTGACGGGCAACACCGTAATCGATGACCTTCACATGGTAGTAGACAAATTGAAGAAAGATAAGGCTTTAGCTGATGAACAGGCGAAGGTACTTGCAGAGGCAGGTTATGATGTAACCCGTTTGGATGGAGGCAAGAAACTTGTTCTCATCACCGGTCATCGTCGCGAGAACTTCGGTGATGGCTTTGTCAGTATGCTGACGGCCATGAAGCATCTGAGTGAAAAGTACCCCGACGTCGACTTTGTCTATCCCATGCACCTCAATCCTAACGTCCGCCAACCCATCCATCAGGTATTTGTCGGAATGGACGCCCTCTCAATGGGAGAGGGCTGGGGCGAGGCTCATAACTTCTTCTTCATCGAACCGCTGCAGTACTTGGAGTTCGTTTATCTGATGGAGAAGTCCACCCTTGTCCTCACCGATTCTGGTGGTATTCAGGAAGAAGCTCCCGGCTTGGGTAAACCCGTGCTGGTGATGAGAAATACCACCGAACGCCCTGAGGCCCTCGATGCCGGTACCGTCAAGCTCGTAGGTACCGACCACGACCTCATTGTGAGCGAGGTCTCGCGTCTCCTCGACGACCAAGCCTATTACGACCAGATGAGTCACGCCGTGAATCCCTACGGCGACGGCAAAGCCTGCTCTCGCATTGTCCGGTTACTGAATGGTGAGGATGTGGAAAGATACACATTATGATGCTATTTGTGTAACAAAAAAACAACCTGCACCTCCCACACCTCTTACACCCAATCTGGGTGTCGGAGGTGTGGCGGGTGCGGGATAAAATTTTGTTTAGCTATCATAATACGTACGCACGCGTGAGAAAAGGCTGACAACTACAGCCCACAAGTATGTTGAGGCTGATTACAAGAATTCTAATGCTGATTACAAAAATTCTGACCATTAGAATTTTCCAAATCAGCATCAACGCCTCCTCGACGACCATGCTTATTACGACCAGATGAGTCATGCCGTGAATCCTTAGGGCGGCGGCAAAGCCAGTTCTCGCATTGTCCGGTTGTTGAATAACAAGAGTAACTGATTTCCTGTAAGAGTATTCAAGCATTTTAAAGAACAAGAAATGATTTTTGGAAGTATTATTCAAAAGCTTAGTAATAGCCCTTTCCTGAAAGATTCGAGCTGGGCATTGATTGGTAGTGTGCTTGGAAAAGGACTTTCGTTACTTGCTGGAATAGCTGTTGCACGCTATTTGGGTAAAGATGTTTATGGTGAGTATGGGATCATTAAGAACACCCTTTTCCAGATTGCAGTTTTCTCTACACTGGGCTTGGGATATACTGGAACACGGTTTGTTGCCAAATCCGTTGCGGCAAATGCAAACAATACAAGGCAGATAATTCGTGCCATTTACACAATATCTTATATAACGAGCGGACTGCTTGCAGCCCTGACCTTCATGTTTTCTGACCAGATTGCAGTTTTAATCAAAGTGCCTGATATGTCATTGGCTATCAAGTGTACTGCGCTGATTATTGTGGCCAATGCGGTTAATACAGCTCAAGTAGGTATTTTGTCAGGCTTTAAGGCCTTCATAAAAATAGCACAGAATAATACTTGGGGGGGCATTGTAACGTTTATCACCAGTGTAGGATTCACATATCTATGGGGATTAAATGGTTCTTTATTGGCACTTTTAATCTCAATGGTGTTCAATGCAATTATTAATAATATATCCATAAAGTCGTTGACGAAAGGAATGGCATTGGTTGTTGTTGACAAATCAAGACAGTATAAGGAATTGATAGGTTTCTCCATACCCGTAGCTTTGCAAGAGAGTCTTTATTCAGTGGTTGCTTGGAGTATTTCATTTTTAATAATTGAGTATTCTAATCATGGAGAGTTAGGTCTTTATACAGCGGCAATGCAATGGGCTAACATCGTACTGTTTATACCAGGCGTCCTGAAAAATGTTATATTGTCTTATTTCTCATCATCCCAAAATACGGTATCACTGCGTAATAAGATGATAATGATCAATATAACCGCGACATTTATTCCTTTTGTCTTCATATCCATCTTTGCTACGTGGATTACGTCATTTTATGGTCCGACGTTTGCAGCACTTCCGCTCCTTTTGATGATGTCTTGTTTTGCTTCGATATTCTACAGCGTTGCTGGAGTTGTGTTATATGAATTCATTTCCAATGGTAATACATGGTTGGTATTTTTTGCACGACTGTTTCGTGATGGTTCTATATTAATTCTAAGTGTAATACTTTTGTCAACAAGAATTGTCGATTATCCATCAAGTGCCATTGTTATAATGGTACATACGGCTGTTGGAGTTTTGTTTGCACTTTTTATGGTGGCTTTAGTAAAATATAAATTAGGATGAAACTTTTCAAAACACAAAGATATTATCAGGCCAGAGAAATTTGTCATTCAAGTTTTTGAAGTGTTCTCTCTCAATTTGACTAATTAAATTAGATTATGTTTTTAGCATTTACAATACTGTTAATATTGTTAGCAGAACCAATTTTCTTTTCATACCTCAGTTTGAATGACATAGAAGTAGAGTCTGGTATGATGAAATACGAATTTATTGGGATTTTCGCTTTGGCGATGTTTCAACTTTTTCGGTTTCTGATTAAAGATAAATTTAACAGCCATAATAAAAGAGTGTTGTTTGTCTCTATCATAATGGGCTTATTGTATGCATATACAGGTGCTTTTCAATACCAATTGAATGAACGGTATTGGAGTGAGTTTCTTCGGTGGGGTGCCATTTGCATTCCTGCTGTCATAGTCGGAATGAGGCTTGGTTACTCGCGTGATTTTAAATATATCAATTGTTTGATCCCTTACTTTACAATAATTTTAACCATTGTTATAGCGTTGGTATTTAAGAAATTCAATGATTCAATTGAAGAAGGCATCATCCATGATGAATCTGGTTTAAATTATCAAAACATATCCTATTATATGGCATTTTTGTTTGGTTTTAATTCATATTGGCAATTATACGTAGATAAAAAAGCGATATGGATGGGGAGGATATTACAATTGATACTATTTGTTGCCATGCTTGCAGAAGCAATAGTTTGCTTGATGTCAGGCGGACGAGGTGCGGCTATCCTTTTAGGAATCTATGTTGTTTTCGTTTTGTTTCATGTGATAATTATTAATAGAAAACACAGGAAATTAGTTCTTTTAAGTGTGATAGTATTCACTTATGCCTTTTTTCATTTTGCAGACTATTATAATATGTGGGAAGCAAGTGGGTACGAAAGAATTATGTCAATGACAGAAAATGATAACAGGTCGATTGTTTATATACCTGCGATGGAATTGATAAGGCAAACTCAGGCAATGGGTATCGGACTGGGTGGTGTCTTTTATCGATTGGGATTTTACTCACATAATATGTTCCTTGATCTGCTAATTGAAGTGGGTTTCTTAGGGACTATAGTATTTTGTGTATTCCTAATCAGGCTATGTTATAAGTTATATCGGTATTGCCAGATTGACAAAAACTTCAATTTCTTAGTAGTTGCATTCTTGTACTTTATTACTATGAATATGTTTAGTGGCTATTGGTTTGTTAATCAAGAATTTTGGTTTGTGGCCTCAACTGTCTTTTCTGTGTCATTGTCTATTCGTAAAACACTTAAAAGTAATTAGTTCCTAATATAGGGTTATCTTGTTTTCGTATGAAAAAGATTTGTTTCATTTTTAATCTTGGCCCACACTATAGATTTCCTATATATAATGAAATGGGTAAGGAACTTGATTGCGATATTTTTTTGGGTGATAAGGTTGATAAACCGTTAAAAACATTTGATTATCCAACTCTTAATGGTTATAAGAAAACGTTAACTAATCATTTTTGTGGAAAGTTCTTTTGGCAGTCCGGATCGCTAAAACTACTTTTCCTACCCTATAGATATTATATAATAGGAGGCTCCCCTTATTGTATCAATGATTGGATATTCTTAATAGTAGGTAAATTGCTGAATAAAAAAGTTATTTCTTGGTCGCACGGGTGGAAAAAGGATGGGGGGTGCTTGATGAATTTTGTTAAAAAGCGTTTCTTTTCAATGTTCTATTACTTGATGATTTACGGAGAATATGCCATTGACTTTATGTCTGCACATGGTATAGACAGGCGTAAAATGTTTTGTATAGCAAATTCTTTGGATAGTAAGAGAAATCTGGAGATAAGAAAGACACTGGAAGAGTCCGATGTGTTTGTGAATCATTTTGGCAATTCTTTTCCTGTGGTGATTTTTAGTGGACGTATGCAAAAGAGTAAAAAAATAGAACTGTTGATAGAGGCAGTTTATAAAATGAAAAAGTCTGGGAAGATAGTCAATGTTGTATTAGTGGGACCAGTCTTTTCAGGATATGACATTGATGAAATCATAGCCAAATATGGTGTACAAGATCAAGTGTGGCAGTATGGCGAATGTTATGATGATACGGTTTTAGCAGAATTGTTGTATAATTCAACTGTGTGTGTGTCGCCTGGTTTTGTTGGACTGCTCGCTATTCATTCCCTTTCTTTTGGCTGTCCAGTGATTACGCATAATAATTTCTCACATCAGGCTCCAGAGTATGAGTGTATAAAAGAAGGGGTAACTGGTGATTTTTTTGAAGAGGACAATGTCATTGATTTACAGGAGAAAATGGAAGAGTGGTGCTCAAAGAGTTCTCAGGAAAGGAAAGAAATACGAAGATGTGCATTCGAAGAAATTGATAGGAAATGGAATGTTGACTATCAGATATGTATGCTGAAAAAAGTAACAACGCTATAATGAACATCCTTATTAATGCATCTAATCTGCGAGTGGGAGGGGGACTTCAGGTTGCAGATTCAGTGTGTCGGGAATTACACAAATATCCTGTACATAACTTTATTGTGGTATATCCCTCTGTGTTGGCAGAGTGTGCGAATGTGGTGACTCATTATAATAATGTTGAAACCATAAAATATGATATGCCAATGAGTCTGTTGACTGTTCTTACATGTAGGGATAAGGTGCTTGATAGATTGGTTGAGGATAGAAGGATTGATGCTGTTCTTACAATATTTGGGCCATCGCGTTGGAGACCAAGGGTTCTTCATCTTAGTGGTTTCGCAATTTCACATTTGGTGTTACCCGATTCACCGTATTGGGGAACATTGGGCTTATGCCAGCGGGTTTTGACAAAATTGAAACTTGGATTGCTGAAATATTCATTCAACAAAAGTGCTGATTTTTATTTTACGGAAAATGCCTTTATTTCAGAACGCTTAGCAACGCTTTTCCCTAAAAAACGAATTTTCACAATAACAAACAATGCAAATCAGGTTTTTTATAATGAGAATTTGTGGGAAAAAAGCATTAAATTACCTTCATTCGATGGTTTTACCCTTTTGACGGTTGCTGCTAATTATCCGCATAAGAACTTGAAAATCATTTTACCGACAATAGAGTATTTGAAGAGAAATTATCCAAATTTCAATTTCCGTTTTGTCTTGACAATCAAAGAAAATGAACTTGGAGTTATAGATGAAACCAAGCGAAAACATATTGTATTCTTGGGGCCCGTGAAAATAAGCCAGTGCCCATATCTTTATGAGCAATCGGATGTGATGTTTCTTCCAACTTTGCTTGAATGCTTTAGTGCCAGCTATGCTGAGGCAATGATAATGTATAAGCCCATCTTAACTACAGATTTGCATTTTGCAAAAGGATTATGTAGAGATGCTGCTTTGTATTTTGAAGCAATGTCTCCAGAAAAAATAGGAGATGCGATATACAAAATGGCTACAAACAGAGAGTTAATAGCACAACTTGTTGAAAACGGAAAAAAGCAATTGGAGAAGTTTGATACTTATGAGCAGCGTGCTGGAAAGTTAATCACAATAATGGAAGAGGTGGTTGCTCAATGAGTAATAAATGTACTGCAAAAGGCGATAGAGCAATATAATATAAAGGGCATTATATTGATTTTTGAAAATAGTTTAGTAAGCTGTCAATTTTAACGTCTTGTGTATGTATTTGGAAAATGATACCTTTGGTCTTGTTTTAAGAATGAGACAAATGGTATACAGTTCAAAAGATTTTGAGAGCCTTTGGTTTCTGTACCAGGCCGAGGGTCTTCCGAAGAATATCTCGATAGAGGAATTCTGCACAAGACATGGCGTCGATTTCCCAACTTTCGACAAATGGTACCGCAAGATGCATAAGAGGGTTTACCCCGTTACGATCACAGGACGTCCGGATGAGGACGGCGCAATCCAGACGGAGGCTGAGAAGGTTAGTGAGGAGAGTCGGGTACATGATCCTGTCAGCCATCCCTTCAGGTACCCGACCGACAGGTTGACAAACATCAGCAAGAAAATCTCCATCAGCATCAAGTTCCCGGATGGAATGCGGATTGCAAAGACTGGAATAAGTTTCACTGAGCTCAAGCATCTGATTGAGAGACTGGAGGTGGTATGCTGACCATTTCCAGGCTGAAGAAGTTCTACTTCGTACCCGATATTAACGACATGCGCTGTGGCGCACACAGGTTGCTTCAGATAATAAAACACAAGCATCACCTGCGAACCGACAATGGTGACGTATTTATCTTCATGTCAAAGAACCAGAGGACGGTGAAGATGGTGAACTTCGAGGAGAATGCCTATTATGTTCATCAGAAGACGTTTACGAACGGATATACGTTTATGAAACTGAAGTTTGTAGAGGACAAACCCGTCTATTCCATCGACTGGAAAGACCTGGTGGCAGTGCTCGAATCGCCTGTAATTAAGCAACTTACAATTAAATAGAATTCCTGCGGAACGAAGTGTTAAACTTTGTGTAAAACGTTGATAATCAGCAAATTAAATGGTTAAAAGCTTGCGTATCTCGAAAAATTTTCGTACCGTACATCGACCTTGTTACGCTGCTCAACTGTCCGAAACTCGACTGGAACCTGCTGGAACAACAGCGAGCGAGATGGGTAGCAAGTCAGAATATCCGACAATTGGAGCTATTTCCCACATAGGAGGGGTTACTTTTTGAAGTGAAAACTAAATTTGCCTGTTTAAAGGCAGTTTCAAATGAATATTAATCAATTCCAATTTTTATCGGACAGCAATAATTATAAATGTATGGACAAGAAGATAATTTACGATAGTCTCCCTATCTTTTTACAGAATTTGGCCTGTTGTTATGAAGGATATAGGCTTAAGCGTACTCGGTTTGGTGAAGCTTTTAGAAACAAACTGGCTGAATACGAGCATAGAAATAGTTGGTCGTATGAACAAATGTGTGATTATCGGGACAAAAGGCTGCAAAGGATAATTCTACATAGTTATCAGACGGTTCCGTATTATCAGCGATTGTTCAATGACGGTGGTATTAACCCTGAGAGTATAAAGAGTATTGAAGATTTGTCGAAACTGCCAATACTTCATAAGTCAACAATTATGGAGAATCCTCAAGATTTTATATCTTCTGATTATTCCCAAGAAAAACTATTGACAGAGACAACGAGCGGTTCTACGGGATCAAGTTTGATTTATAAAATTTTATCTGAGAATATGGCTGAAGTATGGGCTGTTTGGTGGCGTTATAGACATAGATTAGGAATCTCTGAAAATATGTGGCAAGCTGATTTCGGTAGTAAGGTGATAGTTCCTGCTAAACAAAAGACACCCCCTTATTGGCGGATATCAAGTCCGTTAAGGCAAATCAAATTTAGTACTTTTCATGGCTCTCCTTCGACGTATGGATATTATTTTGAAGAGATAAACAAAAGGCAGTTAGCTTGGATTCATGGGTATCCTTCGTGTATTGTGCCATTTGCAAGCTATATGATAGAAAAAGGACTCAAATTTAATCATAAAATAGAATTTGTTACAACTGGAGGTGAAAATCTGTATGATTACCAGCGTAATATTTTGCAAGAAGCTTTTGGCTGCTCTCCGAGAACACATTACGGTTTGACAGAATGTGTTGCTAATTTTTCAGAAAGGAAAGACGGAGTCTGCGAAGTTGATGAGGATTTTGCTGCTGTAGAGTTTGTAAGAGATAATGATATGTATAGAATTATCGGTACGAACCTAATGAATTATGCAATGCCATTATTACGATATGATACTTCAGATTTAGCTATGATTGATGGCGCAATCGGAAATCAAGGAAGAATTGTAAAGTTTGTGGATGGACGTAGTGGCGATTGTCTATATTTCCCGGATGGAAAGAAAATTGGTTCTTTTTCTGCGTTATTTACAGAAACTTCTCATATTCAGGAAGCACAATTATATCAAAAGAAGGATTTTAGCGTTATTATACGCTTTGTGGCCAGAAATGGCGATTGGAGAAGCGATATAGAAAACGTAGGTTTAAAATTGCGCGAACGCATAGGAAATTCATTGTCTATTACATATGAAAAGGTGGATAAATTGCCAAGAACTAAAAATAATAAGTTGAGATATGTAATTTCTGAAGTCGATACAAGATAGACAGTAATGATAAGATAAACTTCTGTTTGTCGTGAACGAAATGAATAATTGAATGCAGCGTTCAAACAACCCATTTGGAGCGTGCAAACAGGAGAAACGGAGCTGATTGTTGGGTGGTTACAAATAAAATAGCTATATTTGCATCGTTGAAATAATAGCGAAGAATGATGAAAGAAAGGAAATACCCAATAGGGATACAAACGTTCTCAGAGATGGGAACGTATGACGCTCCGTTATTGGAGATGCTTCACAATGACAGGCTTGACGATATTATTTCGTAAGTGATATGGATTTTATAGACACATATATATAATTAGGTAAGATACAATGAAACAAATCATACAAGACCTGAAGAGTGGGGCAACCATTCTTGAGGAAGTTCCTGTGCCGCAGGTGAAGAGCGGGTATGTGCTGGTCAAGACTACACGCACACTGGTGTCGATTGGTACGGAGCGGATGTTGGTGGAGTTTGGAAAGGCCAACCTCATTGACAAGGCACGCCAACAGCCCGACAAAG
>JAEEGI010023069.1_pt1 | contig 12252 bp, 8 predicted proteins | sample 8958751 | NCBI WGS metagenome assembly JAEEGI01 (sample SAMN16246545, study PRJNA631951) | gut metagenome | biome: gut microbiome; feature: rumen; material: KS-attached | host: Bos | place: Iran: Karaj | collected 2018-10 | reverse complement strand
TAATCATATCGGGATTATTTGTAATTTTGCAGTACAAAGATACACAAAATCCGAACCAATGGAAAATGTCATGCGGATAAAGTGGTTCGAGGAGCTGGATTCCACCAGCAGCGAGCTTCTGCGGCACGTCGGGGACTATGACAATTTGTCAGTGGTCGCCGCCGTGAACCAGACGGCGGGGCGCGGCCAGCGCGGAAACCGCTGGTTTTCGGCCCCGGGCGACAACCTCACATTTTCCTTCGTGCTGCGCCCGGAAGCGCTTCCGGCCCGGGAAGTGATGGCCCTGACCTGCTTCGCGACGCTCGCGGTCCGGGATGCGCTCCGGGCGGAAGGCGCCGAGGCCGTCATCAAGTGGCCGAACGACATCTACGTGGGCAAGCGGAAGATCTGCGGGATGCTCGTGGAAAACGGCCTCGAAGGGGCGGACATCGCCTGGTCCGTCATCGGCATCGGCATCAACCTGAACCAGACGGTCTTTCCGGGCGGAGTCCTGAATCCCACCTCCCTGAAGCGGCTCACGGGCAAGACTTACGACCCGGTGTCCTTCTTGGAGAACCTCTGCCACGGTTTGGAAGCCCGCCTGCCCGGCTTGGCGACGCCGGAAACCCGGAAGGCGCTCCGGGACGCCTACGAGCAGGATCTGTTCCAGAAGAACCTGCCCGCCCGCTACCGGGACCTCCGGACCGGAGAGGAATTCCTGGGCACGATCCGGGGCATCACGCCCGAAGGTCTTCTGCGCATCGAAGCCGAAGGCCGCGAACGGACCTTCGGCTTCAAGGAAGTCAGCTATATCCTGTAATTACCCTTCCCGCAGGGCGGCGACCGCGGCGGCGGGATCCTCCGCCCGGAACACGGCGCTGCCGGCGACGAGGATGTCCACGCCGGCCTTCGCCAGGCGCCCGGCGTTCTTCGGCGAGACGCCGCCGTCCACCTCGATGAGGGCCTTGCTGCCGATGCGCTTGAGCTCGGCCTTCACGGCCCGGACGCGGGCGTAGGTGTCCTCGATGAACTTCTGCCCGCCGAAGCCGGCGAAGACGCTCATCAGCAGCACGTAATCCACCTTCCCGAGGTACGGGAAGATCTTCTCCACCGGGACGTCCGGGTTGATGACGATGCCCGCCTTCACCCCGAAGCTGTGGATGAGGTCGATGACCGTATCCGTCTGATCCAGAGCGGCTTCGTAGTGGAAGCTGATCATGGCGGCGCCCGCCTTCGCGAAGCGTTCCACGTACTTTTCCGGATGGACGATCATCAGGTGCACGTCCATCGGCTTGCGCGCTTCCCGCGCGACGGCTTCCACGACCGGGAAGCCGAACGAGATGTTCGGGACGAAGGTGCCGTCCATGATGTCCAGGTGGAAGATGTCCGCATGGGCATTGACCGTTTCCACCGCTTTCGCGAGGTGGAGGAAGTCGGCGGCGAGGAGGGAGGGCGCGATCAGCATCTTACGAGAAATTGACGACGACATCCTTCAGGTGTTCGACGAACTTGTCCAGCGAGGCGAGCTCGAGCTTCTCGCCCGGGGCGTGCACGTTCCGGAGGGTGGGACCGAAGGAGATCATGTCCAGGTCCGGGAACTTCTCCAGGAACAGGCCGCATTCGAGGCCGGCGTGGATGGCCTTGACCTCGGGTTCCTTGCCGAACAGCCGTTTGTAGGAGTCCACGGAGACCTTCAGGATGCGGGAATCCAGGTTGGGTTTCCAGCCGGGATACTCGCCGTGGTGCTCCGCTTCGAAGGACCCCAGGAAGAAGGCGGCTTCCACCCTTTCCGCGATCGCATGCAGTTCGGAAACGACGGAACTGCGCTGGCTCGTGACGACCTTGAGGACATCGCCGTGGATGTGCGCCGCGGCCAGGTTCGAGGAGGTCTCGACCAGGCCGGGAATGTCCATGGACATCTTCTCCACCCCGTGCGGGATGCTCAGGAGCGTCATGATGATGCAGGCGGCGTCCCCTTCCTCGATCGGGCGGATGAGGGAGGCCTCCTCCGCGAAGACGACCTTGAGGTCCGGGTCGCTGGATTTGTACTCGGCCCGGATGAGGGTTTCGAACTCCGCGGCTTCGTCCTTCCAGTCGTCGAGGTCCGCGGCCGGGACGGCGATGACGGCCTCCGCCTCGCGGCAGATGGCGTTGGGCTTGTTCCCGCCCCCGATGGACAGGAGCTGGAAATCGTACTGGAGTTCGGTGTACAGGAAGCGGATGAGGAGCCGCAGGGCGTTCGCCCGCTCCTTGTTGATGTCGTCGCCGCTGTGGCCGCCGCGGCCGCCGGTGAGGCGGATCTTCACCGTCCGGTAGCCCTTGCGCAGGGCCTCGCGCTTGAATTCGAAGGTGGCGGTGGTGTCGATGCCGCCGGCGCAGCCCACGAAGAGCTGGCCTTCGTCCTCGGAATCCAGGTTGATGAGGGTTTTCCCTTCGAAGAAGCCGGGCTCCAGCGCGAAGGCGCCGTCCATGCCGGTTTCCTCGGAGATCGTGAACAGGCACTCGAGCTTCCCGGTGGGCAGGTCGCTGTCGAGGAGGGCGAGGCAGGCGGCGACGCCGATGCCGTCGTCCGCGCCGAGGGTGGTGTTCTTCGCCACCATCCAGCCGTCCTCCACCTCATAGGGGATCGCCTGGGTGAGGAAGTCGAAATCGAAATGCGCGTTCTTCTCGCACACCATGTCCTGGTGGGCCTGGAGAACGAGGATGGGCACGTTTTCCTTGCCGGGGGCGGCTTCCTTGACGATCACCACGTTGCCGGTCTTGTCGGTCCGGCACTCGAGGTTGCGCTTCGCGGCGAATTCCTGCAGGAAAGCGGTCATCGGACCTTCGTGTCCGGACTCGCGCGGAATCCGGGTGATGTCCTTGAAAATGTCCAATACGGTATCAGCGGTCATATGCAAGCGTGTTTTGTTGCGTAAAGATACACAAAAAAACGGAACTTCAAGTCCCGTTTCGCGCGTATCTGTCCCGAATTCCTACCGCTCCACCGGAACGGCGACCATGTTCTCGATGTCCGTGACGTACTGACGGAAGGTCTTGTCGGTGGACATCAGGTCCTGGACCGTGGTGCAGGCGTGCAGGACGGTGGCGTGGTCCTTGCCGCCGAGCTCGGAGCCGATGGTGGACAGCGAGCAGTTGGGAATGAGGTTCCGGCACTCGTACATCGCGATCTGGCGGGCCTGGACGATCTGGCGCTTGCGGGACTTGGAGAGCAGGATGTCGCGGGTGATGTTGAAATACTCGCACACGGTGTCCACGATCAGGTCGATGGAAACGTCCGTCTGTTCCTCGCCCACGATCTTGCCGGTGATGCTCTCCGCCAGGGAAACGGTGATTTCCTTGTGGCACAGGGTCGCGTTCGCGATCAGGGAGATGAGCGTGCCCTCGAGCTCGCGGAAATTGGACTTGATCCGGGAGGCCAGGAAGGCGAGGACTTCCTCGTCGATGGCGACGCCCTCGCGGAAGGCGCGGGCCTTGAGCATCGACAGACGGGTCTCGTAATCCGGCTTGAAGAGCTCCACGGAGAGGCCCCACTTGAAGCGGGACAGGAGGCGCTCCTCGAAGTTCTGCAGGTCCACGGGGGCGCGGTCCGAGGTGAAGATCAGCTGCTTGCCGCTCTGGTGCAGGTGGTTGAACACGTTGAAGAACGCATTCTGGGAACCCTGTCCGAGCAGGTCCTGGATATCGTCCACCAGCAGGACGTCGATCTTCATGTAGAAGGCCATGAAGTCCACGAGGCGGTTGCCCTTGATGGCGTCCATGTACTGGGTCTTGAACTCGTTGCCGGTCACGTAGAGGACCACGAGGTCCGGATACTTCTCCTTGATGGCGATGCCGGTGGCCTGGATCAGGTGCGTCTTGCCGAGACCCGGCCCGCCGAAGATGAACAGCGGGTTGAACGGGGTCCGGCCCGGCGCGTTGGAGATGTTGCCGCCGGCGTTGATGCCGAGCTTGTTGCACTCCCCTTCCACGAGGTTCGCGAAGCAGTAGACCGGGTTCAGCCGCGGGTCGATCTTCAGGCGCTGGACGCCGGGGAAGACGAACGGGCTGGGGCTGCCGGACGGCTGCGCGGTGTTGATGGCGACCGTCTTGTTGGTCGGGGCCAGGCCGTGGGAGGCCGGGAACACCATGGGCTTCTCCAGCTGCACCGGGCGGACCATGTAATGGAGCTGGGCGCCGGCGCCGATGGCGCGCTTGAGCGTCATCTTGAGGAGATCCAGGTAGGTGCCTTCGATATAGTCGCGGAAGAAATCCGTGGGGACTTCCACGGTCAGGGTGCTCTCCACGAGGGAGACCGGACGGATGGGCTTGAACCACGTGTCAAACTTCTGCGGATCAATGTTGTTGGCAATGATCTGCAGACAGTTATTCCACACGGCAATATGTCTGTCTTGTCCGGTCACGGGGATATTCGATTGGTTTTGGAATGCAAAGATGGAGGAAAAAAACTTGATAACAAATTAAATTTGCTATTGCTTTTTCAGAATTTTTTATTTTAATTATTTGTTGCGGGTCCGCAACTCGACCGTCTAAAAAATACCCTGAATATCAATCAGTTACATTCCTTAACTTTTTACAGAATGCATGCAATTGGGTTTCCTCTTTAGAAACTTTCCAAATTACGCAGATGCGGAAAAAGTCCTTTCAGAGGCCCTTGCAACGCAGGAAAATCAAGGAATGCGGGTGACCGTTTCCCCGTCCTTGGACACCAGGAAGCAGCCCGGAAATATCTTGTCCAGCTCCTTCTTTTTTTTGCGCACGGCGGCCAGGTCGTCCCCGGTGACGAGGATGTATTTGTAAAGCTTGCCGGAGCGGACCTCGACCGGGGTGTATCCCTTGAAGAAAGCGTCGGTCGGTTTCATTTTCTTGGAGGTGGCCAGGACCTGGACGCCATAGACGACGCCGGACGGCTCCGAGACCTTTGCGGTCTCCGGTTCCGGATCGGGCTGGGCCGCCGGCTTGGTCTCCGGCGCGGCTTCGGGCTTCGCGGCGCTTTCCGGCGCGGTGGACGTCGACATGGAGTTGTCGTACCGCTTCTTGAAGGTCTTGATGGCCTTCAGGAGATTCTCCGCGATCTTGTCGCGGTCCTCCGGGGAGCGCAGGGCCTTGAGGTCGTTCGCATTGGTCATGAAGCCCACTTCCACGAGGACGGCGGGCATCGTGGTGCGCCACAGGACCCAGAACGGATCCTGCGAAACGCCGCGGTTGTGGGGAATGGGGCCGCCTTTCATCGCGTTGGCGACGTCCTCGGCGAAGACGAGGCTGTGCTCCAGGTGCGCGTTCTGCACCAGGCTGAAGAGGATGTAGGACTGCGGGTCCGACGGGTCGAAGCCCTGGTAGCGGGTCTTGTAGTCGTCCTCCAGGAGGATCACCGAGTTCTCGCGCTTGATCAGGTCCAGGTTCTTGCTGAACAGGTCGTTCCCCTCCCGGCTGGACTGGCCCAGGCAGTGGATGGAGTAGCCGTTCGCCGAAGTCCCCTTCGCCTGCGCGTTCACGTGGATGGAAATGAAAAGGTCCGCGCCCAGGTCGTTGGCGATGTCCGCGCGGCCGCTCAGGGTGACGAAGGTGTCGTCGGACCGCGTGAGGACGGTTTTCACGCCCGGCAGGGACTCCCCGATCTTCCGGGAAAGGCGCTGGGCGATGTCCAGGGCCACGTTCTTCTCCCGGGTTTTCTTGTCCGCGCTGATGCAGCCCGGGTCGTGGCCGCCGTGGCCGGGGTCGATGACGATGGTGGAAAGTTTCAGCCGGTCCTGCGCGGACGCCTGCTCAGGCACAATGCTTGCTGCAAGCAGGACGGCCAAAACGGCCAGGACGGGGCGTATGGTGCGCTTCATGGGCGTGTCGTTTTGAATTGACTGAAAATTGTCGTAATTTTGTCGGTTACAAATATAATAAAATTTGGACAGAATCTGGAAATATCTGGTGGCGATCTTGCTGGCCGTCCTGGTGGGACAGGGCGTTTCTTCCGCCCAGCGCCAGCGCCGTAACCGCAACCGGGACCGCGTCGAAGCGGTGACGGATACGGCGGCGGCCATCGTCCTTCCGGATTCCGTCATCGCCCGGCAGCGGGCCGATTCCATCGCCCGCCGCGACTCCCTGGACATGCTCGAGAAGAGTTCCCTGGACCTTCCCGCCTTCTCCACCGCCAAGGACTCCATCATCACGGAGTTCACGGGCGGCGAGCGGAAAGTGTACTACTACGGCGGCGCCACCGTCACCTACCAGGACATGAAACTCACCGCGGACTACATCGAATACGACATGAAGACGAACACCGTCTTCGCCCGCGGCCGGTATGACGAGGCGACCGGGGAATGGGTCGGCCAGCCCGAGATGACGCAGGGCAAGTCCACCTACAAGATGGAGGAGCTCCGGTACAACTTCGATTCCCGGAAATCGTTCATCACGAACATGATCACCCAGGAGTCCGAAGGTCTCCTGCAGGGCCAGAAGATCAAGATGATGCCGGACCAGTCGGTGAACCTGAAACAGGGCATGTACACGGTCTGCGACCTGGAGCACCCGCACTATTATATGAAACTGTCCATGGCGAAGGTCGTCACGCAGCCCTCCCAGAAGACGGTCTTCGGACCGGCCTTCCCGGTGATCGCCGACGTCCCGATCCCCATCGGCCTCCCCTTCGGCTTCGTCCCGTCCAAGCCCACCCGGGCCACGGGCCTGCTGATGCCCACCTTCGGCGAGGAGGTCGCCCGCGGTTTCTTCGTCAAGGACGCCGGCATGTACTTCGTCCTGGGCGACTATTTCGACCTGTCCCTGACCGGCAGCTACTTCACCCTGGGCTCCTACGCCGTGGACATCAACTCCCGGTACAGGGTGAACTACAAGTTCAACGGCAACTTCTCCCTCACCTACTCCAACGACCAGACCGGCGAGAAGGGCATGGCGGATTTCCGCCAGTCCAAGAACTTCGGCCTCAAATGGTCGCACACGCAGGACGCCAAGGCCCATCCCGGAACGACCTTCAGCGCTTCCGTGAACTTCTCCAGCCCGTCCAATAGCAAGTACAACTCGCGCTCCGTGGATGAGGCCCTGCAGAACCAGGTGTCCTCCTCCGTCTCCTATTCCCGCAACTGGAACGGCAAGGTGAGCCTGTCGGTGAACGCCCTGCACAACCAGAACTCCCGCGACTCCAGCTACTCCTTCACCCTGCCGAACGTCACCCTCTCCGTGACGCGTTTCTATCCCTTCAAGCAGAAGAACCGCGTGGGCAAGGAGAAGTTCTACGAGAAGATCTCCTTCGGCTACTCGACCTCCTTCCAGAACCGCCTCAATTTCAAGATGCGGGACATGCAGGACTTCGTGTACAACGGCGACGGCTCCTACAAGACGGACCCGGTCACCGGCGTGCGGATCAAGGATTTCGGCGACTCGCTGGGCGTGAAGGCGCTGGACCGCCTCACGAACGGCATGGGCCACAACTTCCAGATCGGCCTGCCGAACTTCACCCTGCTGAAGTACCTCAATTTCACCCCCAGCGTGACCTACGGCATGAACTGGATGTTCAACGCCGGCCGGCAGTACCTGGAGGACGAACTGGATGCGGACGGCAATCCGATCATGGTCACGGACACGGACGGGAACCTGGTCCATGCGCAGCGGGTCGTCAGCGACCCCGGACGGGCCTTCAACACCTTCGGCGTCACCCAGACCTATTCCGGGGCGATGTCCATGAGCACCCGTATCTACGGCATGTTCAACTTCGGGAAGCACCGGAAGATCCAGGCGATCCGGCACGTGATCACGCCTTCCGTGTCGATGTCGTTCAGCCCGGAAAAGGGCAAGGCCTTCAACGGCTGGCGCACGCTGGACGCCTACTATGACAAGCGGGGCAGCTACCATCCGGAGGCGTTCTACAACATCTATTCGGTCACCGGCCACCACAATTCCGTGTCCGCTCCCGGGCGCGGCAGGACCGGCAGCATGAACGTTTCCATCGGCAACAACCTCGAGGCGAAGGTCCGCGACCTGCGGGACACGACCGGCACCGGCTCCAAGAAGGTCAAGATCCTGGACCAGCTCACCCTGAGCGGCAGCTACAACTTCCTGGCGGACTCCCTGAAGATGTCCAACATCGGCGTGAGCGCGTCCACGAACCTGTTCAACAAGCTGAACCTCAGCGGCAACCTGAACTTCGACCCGTACGCCGTGAACGAGCGCGGCCAGCGGATCAACAAGTACAACCTGGCCGTCAAGGGCGTTCCCCTGCGGCTGACGAACGCCAGCCTGTCGGCGTCCATCTCCTTCAACGGAAAGGGCTCCATCGACGGTAACGACGGACGGCGCTCGGGCTCCGGCTCGGGATCCGAATCCGGCGGGAGCGGCTCCTCGGGCGGCGGTGGCGCGAATTCCTACCAGCGGATCTACTATCATCCCATCACGGGCGAATACATCCCGGGCGGCTACGTGTATTACATGAATCCGAACGCGCCCTGGTCCGTGAACTTCAGCTACAGCTTCAGCTACGCGAAGACGTACCAGTATTCGAACAACCAGCTGCTCGAGAACAAGCGTTTCACGCAGACGATCAACGCGTCCGGCAACCTCAAGCTGACGCCGCGGATGGCCATCAACGCGTCCACCGGCTTCGACATCATGGCGATGAAGATCACCACCACGCAGATCAGCGCCACCTACGACCTGCACTGCTTCAATATCGCCGTCTCCTGGGTCCCGACCGGCCAGTGGAAGTCCTACAGCTTCCGCATCGCGGCCAATGCGTCGGCCCTGGCGGACCTCCTCCGCTTCAAGAAGAGTTCCAGCTACATGGACAATCTGCTGGGGCGCTAAGGGCGGTATTTGGATTGTTTGTTTTTTTTCGTACCTTTGCACTGCCTTTCCGGTCGGAGAGGCTTGCATGTGAATCTACATTTATATTTCTATGCCCCATAGTTTATTGGAATTGAACGCGATGAGCGAAGAGCAGCTCAGAGCACTCGGAGAGAAGTTGAGCATCAAGAATGCGAAGAAACTGAGCATGGAGGAACTGGGGTTCGCGATCCTGGACGAGGAAGCCCGGATCGAGTCCCAGAAACCCGTTGAGGAGAAGACCCGCACCAAGCGCGGCCGTCCCGCCAAGAAGAAGGAAGAGAAGCCCAAGCAGGAAGCCCCGGCCGAGCCCGTGAAGGAAGCGGCCGCCGCCCCTGCCGAGGCTGCCGCCACCGATACCCCCGCCCCCAAGAAATCCTCCCGCGGCCGCAAGGCGAAGGCCGACAAGGCCGATGCCGCCAAGCCGGCGGAAGAACCGGCCCAGAAGGCCGAAAAGGCCGAGAAGCAGGAGGCCCCCAAGGCCGAGGAAAAGCCGGCCGAGGAAGCCCCGAAGCAGGAAGGCCAGAAGCAGCCCAAGCAGAAGCGCGCCCGCGTGAAGAAGACCGCCGAGCCCGTGAACGTGGAAGAGGCTCCCGCCGCCGAGGCCGATGCCTCCGCTGCCGCCGAGGCCCCTTCCGTGGACGGAAAGCAGTTCATCCACAACCTCTTCAGCGAGCTGAACGAGGATACCGCCCAGCAGGAGGAAAAGGCCCAGGAGCGCCAGCAGCGCAAGGGCCATAAGGACCAGCAGAAGCAGCAGCAACAGCAGCCGCAGAAGCCCCAGCGCATCGAATTCGAGGGCTCCGTGGAGGCCACGGGCGTCCTGGAAGTGATGCCGGACGGCTACGGCTTCCTCCGCTCCTCCGATTATAATTATCTGAACTCCCCGGACGACATCTACGTCTCCCAGCAGCAGATCAAGCAGAACGCCCTGAAGAACGGCGACACCGTCACCGGCGAGATCCGTCCCCCGCGCGAGGGCGACAAGTACTTCCCGCTCGTGAAGATCAAGTACATCAACGGCCGCTCGCCGGAGTTCGTCCGCGACCGCGTCCCGTTCGATTTCCTCACTCCCCTCTTCCCGACGGAGAAATTCAACCTCCTCGGCCACGGTTTCGAGAAGGATCCCTCCTGCCGCATCGTGGACATGTTCACGCCCATCGGCAAGGGCCAGCGCGGCCTGATCGTCGCCCAGCCGAAGACCGGTAAGACGATGCTCCTCAAGTCCATCGCCAACGCCATCGCCGAGAACCATCCCGAGGTGTACGAGATCGTCCTCCTGATCGACGAGCGACCGGAAGAAGTCACCGACATGCAGCGCAGCGTCAAGGCCGAGGTTGTCGCCTCCACCTTCGACGAGCCCGCGGAGCGCCACGTCAAGGTCGCGAACATGGTCCTGGACAAGGCCCGCCGCCTGGTCGAATGCGGCCACGACGTCGTGATCCTCCTGGACTCCATCACCCGCCTCGCCCGCGCCTACAACACCGTCCAGCCGGCTTCCGGCAAGGTCCTGACCGGCGGTGTCGACGCGAACGCCCTGCAGAAGCCCAAGCGCTTCTTCGGCGCGGCCCGCAACATCGAGAACGGCGGTTCCCTCACCATCCTGGCCACGGCCCTCACCGAGACCGGCTCCAAGATGGACGACGTGATCTTCGAGGAATTCAAGGGCACCGGCAACATGGAACTGCAGCTGGACCGCAACCTGTCCAACAAGCGCATCTTCCCGTCCGTGAACCTCGTGCTTTCCTCCACCCGCCGCGACGACCTGCTGTATGATCCCTACACGATCAACCGCATCTGGATCCTCCGCAAGCTCCTGGCGGACATGAACCCCGTCGAGGCCATGACCTGGATGCAGCAGCACATGGACGAATTCAAGACGAACAAGGACCTGATCGACAACATGTCCAAGTTCAGCCGGTATGAGTAATACCGCCACCGATACCATCGTTGCTCCGGCCACCGTCCCTGGGACCGGAGCAATTTCTATTATCCGGGTCAGCGGTCCGGACTGTTTCCGCTTTGCTGATGCAGTTATTCAATTGAAGCGCGGAAGCATTTCGGAATGTGATGGTTATTCAATCCATTACGGAGAGGTTTTTGGGCTGGATGACGTGTTGGTATCGGTGTTTCGCGCCCCGCACAGCTACACGGGCGAGGACTCCGTGGAGATCTCTTTCCACGCTTCGCGATATATTGCCGACGAGCTGGTCCGCCGGCTGTTGGCGGCCGGCTGCCGCCTCGCCGGCCCGGGCGAGTTCACCCGCCGTGCCTTCATGAACGGCAAGATGGACTTGGCCCAGGCCGAGGCGGTCGCGGACCTGATCGCATCCACGACGGCCGCTTCGCACCGGGTTGCTTATAACCAGCTCCGCGGCGGCTTCTCGAACGAATTGGCGCTGCTCCGGAGTGAACTCGTGGAGATGACTTCCCTGCTGGAGCTCGAACTGGACTTCAGCGAGGAGGAGGTCGAGTTCGCGGACCGATCCAGGCTTGTTGCGCTGATTGACAAGACACGCGCGCACGTCACTTCTTTGGCCGACACCTTCAAGTATGGCAATGCGATCCGCAACGGAGTTCCCGTCGCCATCGTCGGCGCGACCAATGTGGGCAAGAGCACTTTGCTGAATGCGCTCGTCGGCGAGGACCGCGCGCTCGTCTCGGACATCGCCGGCACCACCCGCGACACCGTCGAGGAAGTCATCAATCTGGACGGAATCCCCTTCCGTTTCATCGACACCGCCGGCATCCGCGAGACCGCTGAGACCGTCGAAAAGATGGGCATCGAGCGCACCTTCCGGAAGATTTCCGAAGCCGAAGTCGTGATTGGAATGCTGGATGTGACGGAGCAGGATTCTACCATAAAGTCCAATCTGGAACTGATGGTTTCCAAGGTCGATTTCGGGACGCAGAAGCTGGTTGTCTGCCTAAATAAGGTCGATAAGGCTTCGGAATTGGTGGTTAACAAAAATGTTAATACAATTAACAATTTTGTTGCATCACTTGATAAAGAGGTGATTGTTGTAAAACTCGCCGCCAAGGCCGGTTTGGGCCTTTCCGAGCTGCGCGCTACCCTGTCGCGACTCGAATCTCACCTGATCCCCAACGCGGATTCGACATTTGTTACCAATATCCGTCACTACGAATCCCTACGCAACACGGCCTCTTCCCTCGCCGACGCCCGCCAGGCATTGACCTCCGGCATCCCCGCCGACCTCGTCGCCGAAGACCTCCGCCGCGCCATCGCCTCCCTCAACCAAATCCTCGGCACCGACCTCATCGACCCCGAATCCCTCCTGCAGAACATCTTCAGGAATCATTGCATCGGCAAGTAAATCAATTAGTTACGACTTTCTGACTAAAGTTCAACTTTAACTAATTTCAGTTGAAACTAGCTGAAATTCATAATCCGAAAAGGGTTCATTGCTAGTTCGACTTGAGGTCGGT
>JAEEGI010023064.1_pt1 | contig 12254 bp, 9 predicted proteins | sample 8958751 | NCBI WGS metagenome assembly JAEEGI01 (sample SAMN16246545, study PRJNA631951) | gut metagenome | biome: gut microbiome; feature: rumen; material: KS-attached | host: Bos | place: Iran: Karaj | collected 2018-10 | reverse complement strand
GACGCACCATCCTGGTGAAGAAGCTCAAGATGATTCCTTACGAGGTTATTGTCAGGGGGTATATGTTCGGCAGCATGTGGGAAGCTTACAAGAAGGGAGAGCCTTTCCTGGGCCACAAGTTCGACAAGACTTATCAGCAGGCCGAGAAGCTGGCTGAGCCGATAGTGACACCATCCACCAAGGCTGAGTTCGGCACCCACGATGTAAACGTTACACTCCAGTATATGAAGGATGACCTGGGGGACAAGCTGGGAAGCGCCATTGAGAAGGCTGCCATCGCTGTCTACAAGCGGTGCTACGACCATGCCTACAAGAACGGCATTATCATTGCAGACACCAAGTTCGAGTTCGGTCTGGACGAGAAGGGCGATCTGGTGCTGGGCGACGAGGTCCTTACCCCGGACTCAAGCCGCTTCTGGAACAGGGACACCTACAAGGTGGGGACAAACCCTGCAAGCTTCGACAAGCAGTTTGTCCGGGATTGGCTCAAGGCCAACAATCTGGCGGGAGACCCAAATATCAAGACTCTGCCGGATGACGTGGTGGACAAGACCGCAGCACTCTACAAGGAATGCCAGAACAGAATCTGCCGCTGAGTTGAGTTCCTTTTAATTTAATCATTTTATACAAAAATGATTAAATTGCTCTTGACTTCTCATCTTTATCATTGTATAATTCAATTACATCATAAAACGATAAAATGATTAAATTAAAACAGGAGGATGAAGATGAGAAGTTTTAATTACAATAAACAATTGCAGTCTCTTTTAAAGCCAGAAATTGTCTCGCTCCTGACACAGATACATGAATTCAAGGGTGGGCAGGGGGCTTTCCTGAATGTGTCTCAGGACACCTTGGACAGCCTTCTGGAAATAGCAAAAATACAAAGCGTGGATGCATCGAACAGAATTGAGGGAATATATACCAAAGATGATCGCCTTAAACTGATTGTGCAGGAAAAAACCATGCCCAAGACACGGGATGAGCGAGAGATTGCAGGCTACAGGGATGTTTTGGCAACAGTTCATGAGAACTATGAGTTTATCCCAATAAAACCATCATTTATTCTGCAGCTTCATCGGGATTTATATAAATTCAGCGGAAAATCTATTGGTGGTATTTTTAAGACAGCGGATAATACCATAGAGGAAATAGATGCGCAGGGTAATAAGATTGTCAGATTCAGACCTGCATCTTCCTGGGAAACCCCAGAGATGGTGGAAGATCTTTGCAGAAGTTATGAAGAGGCAAAAAACAGCGGAGAAATAGATGATCTGCTCTTAATCCCTATGTTTATCCTTGATTTCCTCTGTGTTCATCCGTTCAGCGATGGAAATGGCCGTATGAGCCGGCTTCTTACTCTGCTGCTACTTTATAAAGCAGGTTATATGGTTGGAAAATATATCAGTATTGAGAAACTTATTGCAGATAGCAAGGAAACCTACTATGAAACTCTACAGGACAGTTCTACTGGCTGGCATGATGAATCGAATGATTATTTCCCATTTGTTCAATACATGCTTGGAATAATAGTTGCGGCTTACCGGGAATTTGAAAGACGTGCTTCTATTCTGGTTGATAAAACTGTTTCAAAACCAGATAGGATAGAGGATATAATCAAGAATACTATTGGTCCGATTACAAAGGCTGAGATTATGCTGCAGTGTCAGGACATAAGTCAGATTACAGTACAGAGGGCGCTCAACGACCTTGTTAAGAACGATAAAGTTAAGAAGCTGGGCGGTGGCCGCTACACAAAATATATTTGGAATCATGATCAGGAGTAAAAGATGGTTACAGGTGAATTAAAAAATAAAATAGATAGTTTGTGGGATATTTTTGCAGCTGGTGGACTGGTAAATCCGCTTGATGTTATAGAGCAGATAACATATCTCATGTTCATACATGACCTTGATGATTCTGATAACCTCCGTGCTAAAGAATCCGCAATGCTGGGACTTCCTTACAAGAGTATTTTTGCAGGTGAAGTCCAGGTGGGCGACAGAAAGGTAGAAGGAAATCAGCTTAAGTGGTCTGTTTTCCACGATTTTCCAGCTGGTAGAATGTATTCTGTAATGCAGGAGTGGGTTTTCCCATTTATCAAGAACCTGCATGGCGATAAGAACAGTGCCTATTCCAAATATATGGATGATGCCATCTTCAAGCTTCCTACACCGCTTTTACTTTCTAAAGTTGTGGCTTCCCTTGATGTTATTTACGAGCTTATGAATGAGTCTCAGGCTGTTGATGTCAGGGGAGATACATATGAATACCTTCTTTCAAAGATTTCTCAGTCAGGTCTGAACGGCCAGTTCCGTACCCCGCGGCATATCATAAGAATGATGGTGGAACTGATGGATCCGAAGGCCGATGAAGTGATCTGCGACCCAGCCTGTGGTACTTCTGGCTTCCTGGTGGCATCTGGAGAATACCTTAAGAGAAACCGAAAGGAAGAAATTTTCTATAACAAAGAGAAAAAAGATCATTATATGAACAGTATGTTCCATGGATATGATATGGACAGAACTATGCTCCGCATTGGTGCCATGAATATGATGACCCACGGCATAGATAATCCTTATATTGAATACCGGGACAGTCTTTCTGACCAGAATCCAGACAGAGAAAGATATTCTCTGATACTTGCCAATCCTCCATTCAAGGGGAGTCTAGATGCTGATACCGTATCTACAGACCTTCTAAAAGTCTGCAAGACTAAAAAGACGGAACTGCTGTTTATAGCACTGTTTCTGCGTATGCTTAGAGTAGGCGGTCGTTGTGCCTGCATTGTTCCAGATGGTGTACTGTTCGGCTCTTCTACAGCTCATAAGGCAATCCGTAAGGCTTTGGTTGAAGAAAACAGGCTGGAGGCTGTAATCTCAATGCCATCTGGCGTATTCAAGCCTTATGCCGGTGTATCCACTGGAATTCTTTTGTTCACCAAGACTGGACATGGCGGAACTGATAATGTCTGGTTCTATGATATGACCGCAGATGGTTTCAGCCTGGATGATAAGCGTACAGAGGTTAAAGAAAATGATATTCCAGATATTATTGCAAGATTTAAGAACCAGGAAGAGGAGAAGGCTAGAGTACGGACTGATAAATCTTTCTTTGTTCCAAAGGAAGAAATTGTTGGCAATGAGTATGATTTGTCTATTAATAAGTATAAGAAAACAGAGTATAAGCCGGTAGAATATCCGCCAACAAGTGAAATTTTGGCTGAATTGCGTTCTTTGGAAGCAGAGATAGCCAAGGATATGGATGAGCTGGAGCAGATGCTGAAATGTGAAAATAATTGTTTTAAGTGAGGATAAAAATGCCAAAAGTTAGCAAACGAGGTGGTTTTTCTGATCGAAATTCTATTAAGCCTGAGAATGTAGAGATTCAGTTAAAGGATTTTGATAGAAGAACAAGAGTACAACTACAAAATATGGCAAGCCAATTCTATAGCATAGTATTTGGCGAAGATTTATATTATACCAGATCTTATATACAGGATTTTTTAAAGTATATTTTAGGAACTGTTTATTCTGAACCAATTGATACTAGATCCACTTATTTGGATGATCCAGTAATTGATATGATTAATAATACCATTCTTAACGATGAGTATGATGATGTGCTTACTTTGATTGAATCTTTGGTTCAATATTTTGATTCATATTATAAAAAACATAATAATTCATATTTTGATAAATATAGTAGAAAATATAATGGACAATCGTTTTACGACATAGCTAATATGGTTTTTGAAAGAGAATATATAGGATATCGCTTTGTTGATGAAATAATTGTTCCTATAAGTGACCCTTGTGAATTAAAAACTATTCAAAAAACATTGAATAATAAACATAAAGTTATTTATGAACATATTTCTAAAGCAAATAAGTATCTTGCGGATAGAAATGATCCTGATTATGAAAACTCAATTAAGGAAAGTATAAGTGCGGTTGAAGCAATTTGTAAAATGATTACAGGAATGACGGGAAATGATGCTAATTTAACTACTATGATAAAACATTTAGATGATAAAGGAGTTTTTATTCATAGAAGTTTGAAGTCTGCATTTATTACATTATATAGTTATACATCTGATGCAAATGGTATAAGACATGCAGGAGATATTGGAGGTCCAGCTTCAACATTTGGAGAAGCAAAATTTATGCTTGTATCTTGTTGTGCTTTTATTAATTATTTGATGGATATTTTATCTAATAATGAAATAAATTCGGATTTGTAGGGTAGAAAAATGAGGGCATTTAACGATATTTTTGTTGATTGTACATGTGATGGAACAAAAGTACCTAAAGAAAAGTATCTTGAAAACGGGAAAAATATTATTGTGGATCAAGGTCAAAATATAATTGCTGGCTATACTAATCTTGAAGACGGTTTGTATACGGATGTTCCTGCTATCATCTTTGGTGATCATACTAGGATTATTAAATATGTTGATATTCCTTTCTTCCTGGGAGCAGATGGGGTTAAACTCCTAAAAAGTAAAGATTCTAATGCAAATTATAAGTACCTATATTATGCTTTGAAAAATGCAAGGATTCCAGATACGGGATACAATAGGCATTTTAAGTGGCTTAAGGAAGTAAATATAGAATATCCAGATAGCAATGTACAAGAAAAAGTTGTTAAAATTCTTGATAAAATATCGAAAATTATTGGTACAAGAAAAAAAATATTAGAAAAATTAGACAACCTCATTAAAGCCCGATTTGTCGAGATGTTTTATGATAAAAACTATCCCAAATCTACAATTTCAGAGTTGGCAGTTGATAAGGTTTCTTCCGTAAAAAAAGATTTTCAACCAAGTGATATTATTAAATACATTGATATTTCGTCAATTGATAATGAAAAGAATATTATGACAGGGTATACAGAATATGTACTTTCAAAAGCCCCTTCTAGAGCACAACAGCATATTATTAAGGATGATATTGTAATTTCTACCGTTAGGCCAAACCTGCATAATGTGGCAATGACAACTTATACAGATAACAATTTAGTAGCTTCAAGTGGGTTTTGCGTGTTAAGAGCAGTAAAATGCATTCCTGAATATTTAATGGCTATAGTTGTTTCAGATAATTTTACAGATGCAATGTCAAAGATTGTAACGGGAGCAAACTATCCTGCAATTAAGAATTCAGACATAATGAACTATATAGTTTCTGTACCACCGATTGAAAAGCAGGAAGAATTTGCTTCATTTGTCAAGCAAGTCGACAAATCAAAAGTTGTAGTACAGCAGGCACTGGATAAAGCACAATTGTTATTTGATAGTTTAATGCAGAAATATTTCGGATAAAACAAGAATCTGACAAGCAAGGAGAAAACAATATGGCGTATGGAAAAGCAATAGAACTGTTCCTTGTAAATGGGACTGCAGACAGTTTGATCACGGCAGAATTGTCAAATTGGAACGGGAAGGCAATTAAGATTCCGAGAACAGAAGTCTTGTCCTGTAATCGCGAGGATATTAAAGGAGTAGGAGTTTATTTTTTAATATGCCAAGAAGACGACGGTACAGAATCTGTTTATATAGGTGAAGCCGAGAGTGTATTGGATCGTCTTACACAACACTTAAGGGATTATCAATCCGGCAAAGAGAAATACTATTGGAATACAGCAATTGTTTTTGTGGGGAGAGATTTAAATAAGGCACTTATTCGCTATCTTGAGAATAGGCTTGTTGAAACAGCAAAAGAGTGTGGAAGAAATGCAATTTTGACAAAAAACACATACAAGAATACAGTAATAAATGAGGCTCAAATTGCCAGTATGGAAGAGTTCATTGATAATGTGAAGATACTTATTAACACACTTGGGTACAAAGTTCTTGTTCCGGTTCCCAAAGCATCAGATAATACAATTTATCTGTATTGTAAAGGTGCAAGTGCATATGCAAAGGGGTTTGTTAGTCCTGGTGGGTTTACAGTAGTGGCAGGATCTAAAATTTCTGACCATACAGTTCCTTCACTTGAAACAAAAGGGAAATCATATTATAAACTCAGAAATATTTTGATAAATGAAGGAGTAGTAGTCGGCCGGCTATTTACCAGGGACTATGAGTTCAATGCGCCTTCAGCAGCATCAGCGGTAATCCTGGGGCATACATCCAACGGAAGAGTAGATTGGAAAAGCGAGGAAGGAATAAAGTTAAAGGATCTTTAAATAAAGAAACAAGCCATATTTTTGCTATACTTTAGGGAAAACTGGAGGTATAGCAAAATGGAAAAAAAACTAGTAGCAGTTATTAATGAAATGGCAGATGTGCTAACGATAGCACAGCTTAAAAAACTTCAGGAGGTCATGCTTAAACATTTTGTTGATCGCCCTTCTGAGAGGTCATATATTTCAAATGATGATTATCTAAGATTGTTTTTAGGGACGAAAAGAATAGAAGGATGTTCAGAGCGCACAATACAGTATTATAGAACTACCATTGAACACCTGCTGTCTTGTACAACAGAATCTATACGTAGAATAACTACAGAAGAAATAAGAAACTATCTGGTTCAATATCAAAAGCGCAACAACTGTAGCCGAGTAACCATTGATAATATTAGACGCAATATTTCCAGTTTCTTTTCTTGGCTTGAGGAAGAGGATCACATACTTAAGAGCCCTATGCATCGCATTCATAAAATAAAGACCAAAAAACAAGTAAAAGAGGTAATTTCCGATGAGACCATCGAGATACTTCGTGATAATTGTACCTGCCATAGGGATTTGGCTATTATCGATTTCCTTTACTCAACAGGAATCAGGGTTGGTGAACTTGTTAAGCTTAATATCTCTGATATAAATTTTGAAGAACGAGAATGCATTGTATTCGGAAAAGGTGATAAAGAACGTAAGGTTTATTTTGATGCAAAGGCAAAATTACACCTTCAAGCATATATAAGTACACGATATGATACTAATCCTGCTTTGTTTGTAACATTGGATAAGCCACATGTCCGTTTAAAGATAAGCGGAGTTGAAATCAGACTGAGACAACTAGGAAAAAGGCTGAATCTGAATCGAATTCATCCTCACAAATTTCGAAGGACTGTAGCTACTAGGGCTATAGATAAAGGGATGCCAATAGAGCAGGTTCAACGATTATTGGGGCATTCTCAAATTGATACAACTATGCAGTATGCAATTGTAAATCAATCTAATGTTAAAGTAGCCCATCGAAAATTTATAGCATGAAAATGTACATAAATTCGGATTTGTAGGGGTAATAATGAATCGCTTAAAAATTGCAGATTTTGCGGAAGTTATTACAGGAGGTACACCAAATACTTCTAAAAAAGAGTATTGGGAAAATGGAAATATTCCTTGGCTTCAGTCTGGTGCTTGCCAAAATTGTGTTATAACTGAATGTAATACCTTTATTACAGAAATGGGATTAAAAAATAGTTCAGCCAAGATGATGCAGCCGGATAGTGTTCTAATTGCATTGACTGGTGCTACTACTGGAAAGGTCGGGTATCTAACATTTAAAGCTTGTGCCAATCAGTCTGTTACCGGTATTCAACCTAATGAAAGGTTTCTTCCTAAATATTTATATTTTTATCTTCTTGGAATTAGGCAAAAAATCTTGGCTGATAGCTATGGTGGGGCACAGAAGCATATTTCTCAAGGGTATGTTAAAAATATTGAAGTTCCACTTGGAACACTTGCAGAACAACAAATAATTGTAAAAAATTTTGAAAAAATTAATTCTATTATTAATAATTACAAAGAAAAGTTAAAGTACTTGGATTTGCTCATTAAAGCCCGATTTGTCGAGATGTTTGGAGATATAGTTTTGAATCCTAATGGATGGGATAAATACAAATTCGGTGATGTATGTGATGTGCGCGATGGAACCCATGATTCACCGCAGTATTACAGAGAAGGGTATCCCTTGGTTACCTCCAAAAATGTTACTGGAGGGATAATAGATATAACAGATTGCAGCTTGATATGTGAAGAAGACTATAGAAAAATAAATCAGCGCTCAAAAGTTGATTATGGCGATATCCTTATGCCAATGATAGGAACGGTTGGAAGTCCTATAATTGTGAATGTGGAGCCTAGATTTGCCATTAAGAATGTTGCTTTAATCAAGTTTAAGGATAATTCAAAAGTGCTAAATACATTTGTTAAGGCGTTGTTGGAGTCGGATTATTTTGATAATGCTGTAATTAATAAGATTCGTGGTGGAACACAAAAGTTTATATCTCTTGGCGATATAAGGAAGTTAGAAATATGTTTACCACCAATAGAAGTCCAGGAGGGCTTTGAAAGTTTTACTAGACAAGTTGACAAATCAAAATTTGTAAAAATAAACCTTGTTATATATGATAATATTATATAATATAAATTTAGTGGGACTTTTTAATGACAAACTTTGACTTTTTGCAGTCTATTCCGCAGTTCTCATCCTTTGCTGATGTTGCTGTAACCGCAGAGAGAATCTATCGCATTGATGCCGGTCAATCCGTTGTAGCCTGCCGAAGGGCTTTGGAGTTTGCTGTTAAATGGATGTATTCTGCAGATAGTGCATTGGAAATGCCATATCAGGATTCTCTGGTAAGCCTTATAAATACTGCAGAGTTCCGCGATATTGTACCTTCTGATGTTTGGAAACGTGTCGATTTTATCCGCAAAATGGGTAATGTGGCTGCCCATTCGTCCAAGAAGGTTCCTCCAGACCAGGCTGCACTCTGCCTTGAGAACCTATATGCTTTTATTGATTTTCTGGCATATTGTTATATTCCTGATTATAAATCTGGTTCCTATAATCCATCTCTGTTGACTGCAAAAGTAGTTGTAATAAAGAAAAAGAAGCCTGAAATACCTCAGACGGAACTGGATTTTGCCAAGCTTAAGGAAGAGAATGCTTCTCTTCAGGCAGAGCTAACTGCACTCCGTGAGAAACAGCAGCAGACTTATGTTCCTAAACCGCTCGACCTGTCTGAGTTTAAGACCCGCAAGATTTATATCGATACCTTGCTTCAGGACGCTGGATGGCGAGAGGGGCATGATTGGCTTAATGAGGTTGAGCTGCCAGGAATGCCTAACAAATCAGAGGTAGGATTTGCTGATTATGTCCTCTATGGTAATGACGGCAGGGCTCTAGCTGTAATTGAGGCAAAACGTACCTGCACAGATGTGTCTAAAGGGCGTCAGCAGGCTAAATTATATGCAGATTTACTTGAAAAGCAGTATGGCAGGCGTCCGATTCAGTTCCTTACTAACGGTTTTGAGATCAGGATTGTGGACAACCAGTATCCTGAAAGGCCAGTTGCAGCATTCTATTCCAAGCAGGATTTGGAGAAGCTTTTCAATCTGCGTCGTTATAAAGCCAGTTTAAAGCATATTGTCGTCAACAAAGATATAGCCGGACGTTATTATCAGGAGGCTGCCGTCAAGGCAGTTTGCCGCGATTGGGAGAACAACAGGCGCAAGGCTCTTCTGGTTATGGCTACTGGTTCTGGAAAGACCCGTACTGTTATTGCTTTGGTTGATGTGCTCCTGCAACAGAGATGGATAAAGAATGTGTTGTTCCTTGCCGACCGTAATTCCCTAGTCACCCAGGCTAAGCGCAGTTTTGTTAATCTGCTGCGTGATTTATCAGTGACAAATCTCTGTGAAGAAAAGGACAATTATACTGCCAACTGCGTTTTCTCGACCTATCAGACAATGATTAATGTTATTGACACCGCCTCTGATAAGGATGGAAAAATATTTACAGCCGGACATTTTGATCTTGTTATCTGCGACGAGGCTCACCGTTCCATTTATAATAAATACAAAGATATCTTCAATTACTTTGACGCTCCTCTGGTAGGTTTGACAGCAACCCCTAAAGATGAGATAGACAAGAATACATATGAGATTTTCCATCTGGAAAATGGCGTTCCAACTTATGGATATGAACTGGCTCAGGCTGTTACAGACGGTTTCTTGGTGGATTTCCTCTCTGTAGAAACTAATCTTAAGTTCATAGAAGAGGGAATCCAGTATGATGACCTCAGCGATGAGGAAAAAGAGGAATATGAGAAGACCTTTGAGATGGAAGATGGCAAAGTCCCTGATGAAATAGCCTCTTCTGCCTTGAACACTTGGGTTTTCAATGAAGATACTATCAAACAGGTTCTACATATCCTGATGACAGATGGTCTTAAGATAGACTATGGTGAAAAGATTGGAAAAACTATCATTTTTGCTAAAAACCACAAACATGCGGAGAAAATTCTTGAGGTGTTCGGTAAGGAATATCCTAAGCTGCATAATTTTGCAAAAGTGATAGACAATTATATGAACTATTCCCAGAGTGCTATTGATGAGTTCTCTGACCCTAAGAAAATGCCTCAGGTTGCTATCTCGGTTGATATGTTGGATACTGGTATCGATATCCCAGAGGTTCTTAACCTTGTCTTCTTTAAGAAAGTTATGTCCAAGGCCAAGTTCTGGCAGATGATAGGGCGTGGTACACGTCTATGTCCTGGCCTTATTGATGGAAAGGATAAAACAAAGTTCTATATTTTCGATTTCTGTGGCAACTTTGAGTTCTTCCGCATGAACAAAGGGAAGGCAACTGCCAACCAGACAGCCTTGCAGGGGGCAATTTTCGGGCTTGAGCTTGATATGGCTTACAAACTGCAGGATATAGCATACCAGACAGATCCTCTGATTAAGTTCAGAAAAGAGCTGGTTGAGGATATGGCTTCAAAAGTAAAGGAGCTTAACCGGGATAATTTTGCAGTCCGCCAGCACATCAAATATGTGGACTTATATGCAAATGAAGAAAATTATAATGGGCTGACCTACGAGGATACTCTCCAAGTTAAAGAAGAGGTTGTTCCATACCTTCTGCCAGATGAGGACGAGACCAGCGCTGTTCGCTTTGATGCCCTTATGTATGGCCTTGAGCTGGCTTATCTGTCAGGCAAGAAGTATTCACGGGCAAAGAAAGACCTTTTTGCTAAAGTAAAAGGTATATCTACTGTAGCCAATATACCAGCAATAATGGCACATTCCGATCTGATCAACCAGATTCTGAATACAGATTATGTCGATAGAGCTGATATAAACGATTTTGAGCATATCCGAACGGAATTGCGTGATTTGATGAAGTATCTGCCTATGGTGGAAAGATTCACCTATGATACTAATTTCAGGGATGAAATTCTATCTACAGAATGGCATGAGCCAGAACTTGTAAATGATGATTTGAAGAACTATAAAGCAAAAGCTGAATACTATATAAGACAGCACCAGAATGATATGGTTATTGCTAAGTTACGGACTAATAAGCCACTTAATTCAATTGATATGAAAGCCCTTGAGCAGATTCTTTGGAGTGACATTGGTACAAAAGAGGATTACGAGGCAGAATATGGAGATAAACCATTAGGTGAGTTTGTTCGTGAAATTGTAGGCCTTGATATGAATGCTGCAAAAGAGGCCTTTTCTCAGTATCTGGAGAGCACAAACCTAGATGACCGGCAGATTTATTTTGTTAATCAGATTATTGAATATATCGTTCACAATGGACTTCTGAAGGATTTTTCGGTACTGCAGGAATCTCCATTTACAGACAAGGGCAGTGTAGTTGAGCTATTTACCGATTTATCTGTCTGGAACGGAATCCGTAAGGTAATTGAGCATATTAATGCCAATGCTGTACTGGCATAGCTTAATCTACACCCTATGATACTCCTTCCCATCCAAGTCCTTCCACTGGAAGATACCATCCTCCAGAATCATATAGCTGTGGGGACTTCCATTTTTTGGTATTGAGATTGAGCCTGGATTCAGATAAAGATTGTCGTCCCCGAACTGCTCCCAGGCCGGAATATGGGTGTGGCCATGGAGCAGGATATCCCCTTTCTGCAGTGGCGGCGGGGTCTTGGTGTTGAACCTGTGTCCATGGGTCACATAGATAAGCCTTTTGTCCAAAGGAAGAATGCAGTAGTCTGCCATGATGGGAAACTCCAGCACCATCTGATCCACCTCGGTGTCGCAGTTGCCCCGGACACATAAAATCTTATCTTTTAGTGAGTGTGGTAGAGTATATCTCCCAAAAGCAGCATTCTGTCAGCCTTTTCTGCTTTGAATGCCTCTATTATCTTCCTGCAGTAGTATGAAGAGCCATGTATGTCCGATGCGATAAATAACTTCATAATGCTATTTTAGACAAAATTGCATTTTTTTTAAAGTTTTTTCTCAAAAGTCAAAGCAAAAACAACTTTTTTTGT
>JAEEGI010023062.1_pt1 | contig 12255 bp, 9 predicted proteins | sample 8958751 | NCBI WGS metagenome assembly JAEEGI01 (sample SAMN16246545, study PRJNA631951) | gut metagenome | biome: gut microbiome; feature: rumen; material: KS-attached | host: Bos | place: Iran: Karaj | collected 2018-10 | reverse complement strand
CTTCCGAACTGTACGCTGAGCAGAAAAGCGCGGAATCACCGTACGATGTGCTCTATCTGGGACTGTTCAAGCCGCGCGAGATCCTCGTTTCCGGCATCGAAGCGCGCGTGCGTTCCCAGTTCGCCTCCGGCTATCCCGAGGAAGTCGCCTGGCTGCTCGCGCACGGCTATTCGCCCGAACTGCCATCGATGCAGGGCTTCGGATACAAGGAACTCGTGCTCTTTCATCAGGGAAAAATGACCTTTGAAGAGGCGATCATGGGCGACGCCATCGCCACGCGCCAGTTTGCCAAAAGACAGATGACGTGGTTCAAAAAGTTCGCGCCCGCTGTCTGGTTCGACCTGACACAGAACACGCCAGAAGAAAACGCCGCGCGGCTGCTCGAAACGGCGCAGCGTCATCTGGAAGAAAGAGGGGAGCGCGCGTGAAGATCCTCAAAGCCGATCCCATCGGCATGTGCTTCGGCGTGCGCCGCGCCATCGAGACGCTCGAAAAAGCGCTTTCCGGCGGCAAAACCGTCTACGCCATCGGCAGCCCCATCCACAACCCCCAGGAAGTGGAGCGCCTGCGCGCCAAGGGCCTGCTCGTCGTCGAAAACGAAGAGACCGTGCCCGAAGGTGCCGTTGCCTTTATCCGCGCCCACGGCGTCGCCCCGGCCGTGATCGAACGGCTGGAACGCAAAGGCGCGACGATCATCGACGGCACCTGCCCGTTCGTGCGCGTCGTGCAGACCCGTGCGCGCGAACTCTCTGACGCCGGCTACCATGTTTTGATCCTCGGCGATGAAAAACACCCGGAAGTTGCCGGAATACTCGGTTATGTCAGAGGAAGTGCGACTGTTATTTCTTCGGTTTCTGCATTTTTGAACTCGACAATAATTCAAAAGTCTGGTAGAATTCCAAAGTTGGGCTTGGTCTCACAGACCACCCAGCAGCATCGACTCCTCGCCGAGGTCGCGCAGGCGGCCGTAGGGCGAGCTGACGAACTCCGAGTGTTCAACACCATCTGTCATGCTACACGCGAACGCCAGCAGGCCGTCGCGGAACTTGCCGCGAAGACCGAAGGGCTGATCGTCATCGGCGGGCACGACAGCGCCAACACCGCCAAACTGTGCCGCATCGCGCGCGATTCCGGCTGCCCAGCGCAGCGCATCGAGCACGCCGGCGAGCTTGACGAAACGTGGCTGAACGGCAAAAAGAGCATCGGAGTCGCAGCCGGGGCGAGCACGCCCGACTGGCTGATCGATCAATCAATCAGAGCGATCGAAGAGATCGCAGGACGTCAGGGGGATGTCAGTAATGAGTGAAGAAATGAAGAACCAGGTTGAAGCAACGGAAGCTGTCAAGGCAGCGGTGGAAGAAGAGCCCAGCGATATGGCCTCTCTTCTTGCCCAGTATGACGCCGCGCAGGAAGATTTCAGCCGCGGTAAGGTCATGCAGGGCACCGTCGTCGGCAAAGTCGACGGAGGCTGGCTTGTTGATGTTGGATACAAGTGCGAAGGATTCCTGCCCGAGCGCGAGTGGACGCACCACGTTCTCGTGGGCGACAAGCCCGCTCCCGAAGTCGGCGACGTGATCGAAGTGCAGATCGCCAGCAAGCGCGACGGCGAAGAAGCTCAGCTCGTCGTCAACCGCTGGAGATGCGAGTTCGACCGCCGCTGGGCCGAGATGGAAGCCAAGGCGGCCGAGAACGATGTGATCACCGTCAAGGGCGTCCGCACCGTCAAGGGCGGCCTTATGGTCAACTGCTTCAACCTTGAAGGATTTATCCCGATCTCCCACCTTGCCGAGGAAGGCCGCGGCGTCAACCCCGGCCGCTTCGTCGATCAGGAGTTCACCGTCCGCCTGCTCGAGAAGGACAAGCGCAAGCGCCGCCTCGTCCTGTCGCGCCGCAGCCTGCTTGACGAAGAACTGACCGCTTCGCGCGCCAAGTTCTACGAAGAAGTCCACGTCGGCGACATCCTTGACGGCGTTGTCAACAGCCAGACCAGCTTCGGCCTGTTCGTCACCGTCGGCCCCATGGACGGCCTCGTCCACGTCAGCGAGATCTCGTGGCAGCGCAGCTCCAAGAAGCGCGAGACCTACAAGAAGGGCGACGAAGTCAAGGTCAAGGTCATCGGCATCGATCAGGAGCACAACAAGATCAGCCTCAGCATCCGCCAGGCCCAGGGCGATCCGTGGGACACCGTCATGGAGCGCTGGCAGAAGGGCCAGCAGACCAAGGGCGTCGTCACCAACGTCACCGACTTTGGCGCTTTCGTCGAAGTCGAGCCCGGCATCGAAGGCCTCATCCACATCGGCGACCTCAGCTGGAGCCGCATCAAGACCCCGAGCGAAGTCATCCGCAAGGGCCAGGAAGTCGAGACCGTCGTGCTTGACATCGACCCCGAGAAGAAGCGCATGAGCCTTGGCTACAAGCAGCTCAACGATCCCTGGAAGGGCGTCGAGGAGCGCTACACCAAGGGCCAGGACATCCAGGTTAAGGTCGTCCGCCTTGCCGACTTCGGCGCGTTCGTCGAGATCGAGAAGGGCGTCGAGGGCCTGATCCACATCAGCCAGCTCAGCACACACCGCGTTGAGAAGCCCGGCGACGTGCTTCAGGAAGGCCAGGAAGTCACCGCCCGCGTGCTCGAGGTCAACCCCGCCGAGCGCCGCATCCGCCTGAGCATCAGCGCCATCGAGGCCGGCGAGAAGGCCGCCGAGCGCGCCAAGAACGCCCCCGAGCGCGGTGAGCGTGCGCCCCGCCGCGAAGGTGCCCCCAAGGGCGACCGTCCCGCCAAGGGCCGTCGTCGCGAAGGCGGCGAGAAGAACGCCAGCGTCAGCGAAGACATCGGCGTCTCCCTGGGCGACCTGTTCGGCAACTTCAAGCTGGACGAGTAATCACACATCAATATGCAAAACAAAAGCCGGACTGTCCGTAAGGGCAGCCCGGCTTTTTCTGCCCGGATTAGTCATGGGAGTATGCAGTTGCAGCCTTTATGTCCATACAGCGTGGACAATCTTTTCATCGTGTACGAAAAAACATTAGGACATCGAAATTATTGTGCAAAGAAGAATTTGTCTTGAAATATATAGCAGACGTAAGAGTAAGTTTTATATGATGAAGATTGATCGGCAAAATGGGGCATCGTGCTATAATCATATCGAATTCTGATAGATTTACTCTATTTCATGACGAGGTGCGAAATGGCTGGTTTTTCTGCAAGGGGTTCATACAGGATCGACATGCTCAACGGGCCGCTGCTGGGAAAGATGGTGCTGTTTGCGCTGCCGCTGGCAGTGAGCACGGTTTTGCAGCAGCTGTTCAACGCGGCGGATATCGCTGTGGTGGGGCGTTTTGCCAGCCGTCAGGCGCTGGCGGCGGTGGGGAGCAACAACGCCACGATCAATCTGCTGATCGGGTTGTTCGTGGGGCTTTCGATCGGCACGAACGTGTGTATCGCCAAATATATCGGCCAGGGCGCGACGGAGCGCGTGCAAAAGGCTGTGCACACGTCGATCGTGGTGGCTCTGGCGAGCGGGGCGTTCCTGCTGTTTTTCGGGCAGGTGTGTTCGCGGCCGATGCTGGAGTTTATGGAAGCGCCGCACGACGTGATCGACCTGGCAACGCTGTATCTGCGCATTTATTTCCTCGGCGTGCCGTTCATCATGCTGTACAACTTCGGCTCGGCGATCCTGCGCAGCAAGGGCGACAGCCGGCGGCCTCTGTACTGTCTGTTCCTGGCAGGCGTGTGCAACGTGATCCTGAATCTGATCTTGGTGATCGTGTTCCATCTGGGCGTTGCGGGGGTGGCGATCGCCACGGTGGCGTCGAACGTGATCAGTTCGTCGCTGGTGATGTGGTTTTTGTTTCATGAGGAGCCGCTGATTCGGCTTTCTATTGCAAGGCTGCGGCTGCATCTTGCGGAGCTGCGGGGGATCGTTTCCATCGGTGCGCCGGCGGGTTTGCAGGGGATGATGTTCTCTCTCTCGAACGTGGCGATCCAGACGGCGGTCAACGGTTTCGGTTCGGCGGCTGTGGCGGGATCGGCTTCGGCACTGAACTTTGAGTTCATCACGTTCATGCTCACGGACGCTTTTTGTCAGGCGGTGACGACGTTCACCAGTCAGAATTTCGGCGCTGGAAAAGCGGAGCGTTGCCGGCGGATCTTCTGGCTGGGGATGGGGGCAGCGCTGCTGCTGAAATCGTCGGCGATCGCGCTGAGCTGGCTGTTCCGTTCGCCCCTGATAGCGCTGTTCACGGTCGATCCGGCGGTTCTGCCGTTCGCGATGGCGCGTTTGCGTTATGTGCTGCTGTGGTCGGCGGTGTCGGTGCCGTTCGGCGTGGCCGGCGCGGCTCTGCGAGGGCTGGGGCACGCGATGGTGCCGGCGGTGATCACGGTGGTGGGAACGTGTCTGTTCCGCTTCGTCTGGCTGTGGACGTTCTTCCGGCGCTGGGGCACGTTCGTGGCGCTGATGTGCGTCTATCCCGTTTCCTGGGTGCTGACGAGTGTGATGATGATGGCGGCGTATTTCGTGGTGCGCAAAAGGGCGTTCGCGAAGATCGGATAAAAAATCAGGAGCCTGTTCCCATGTGTCGGGAACGAGGCTCCTGATTTTTATCAGCGTTTTTTGCCGCGGCGTTTTTCCTTGGGCTTGATCTTTGCGGGATCGGGGCCTACGGGCAGGGGATAGCTGAGCGAGTAGCGCTGATACTGTTTCTGCGACGAGCTCTCTTCGGTCCAGTCGGTGGTGGCGACGTCGGCGTAGCTGCCTTCGCCGCTGAATTTGAGCTTGTTGACTTTCACGTCGCTGTAATCCTCGCCGGAAACTTCGATGTCCACGTCGCGAACCTGTGTGGCGACGGCGCCGCCGATGAACTTCTGCAAAAAGTTGGAAGCGATGCTCTGAGTGGACAAATTTCCGGCTGCGCCGGCCTGGATGACGGCACCGAGGCCGCCGAGCAAGCCGTTGATGACGCGCACGTTGATCGAGCCGTTGATGAACATGTGATACATCTTGCCGGCGCTCGTGGCCAGGTCCTTGGGCATCAGCGCGGGATCGAGCTTGGGCGGGACGCGGTCGGCACGCCAGGCGAGGCCGGAGAACGACACGAAGTGATAGAGCTTGTCGTTGGGCCAGGCGGAGATGGCGCTGCCGGGCATGATGTTCACTTCACCGTCGTTGACGTTGAAAAACACGTTGCCGTGCTGGATCTTGAACGGGTCTTTGCCGCTGACGGTGAGCTGGGCGGGGTACTGATCGACGACGATGTTTTTGAATTTCAGCCGTCCGTTGCCCCGCATGATCGTAGTCAGTCCGGTGCGGGCCGATCCGTCGAACTTGAGGGAGGCCGAGCCGTTGACCTTGGCGGGGATGTTCATGGGGACGGTGAGCTTGTGGAGGTCGATGCCGCCGCCTTCGAGCGCGAAGGTGTATGTGCCTTTGTCGACGCGGCCGTTGGCGTTGAGGTGCAGCTTGCCGCCTCCGAGGGTGAACGTTCCGTCGGGAACGCTGATGTTGTTACTGGCAAAGACGAACGGGACGCGGATGTCTTCGACGCGCGCGCCGCTTGCCGAAAGGCGCGGTGATGTGAGTTCACCCTTGACGCTCGGGCCTTTGTCATTGACTTCCGCGTGCGCGGCAAGCGAGAAGCGGCCGTCCAGCACGCCTTTCAGACTGGGATGGGCGGAAGCTGCCTGAACGTCGACGGCTTTGGCGTCGAAGACGGCTTTCAGGCCTTTGGCAAAATCGACGAAGCCGGTCACGCCGGGACGCTTGTCGCCCATGGCGATCGACGCTTCTACGTCGGCGCGCTTGCCTTTCAGCACGGCACGGGCGAACGGATCGTGAACGGTGTAGCCGCTCGCGGTGATCTCCTTGCCGTGCAGTTCGGCGCTGACGTCGGGCTTCTCGAAGCTGCCTTTGACGATCACGTCGGCGGCGATGGCGCCGGCGAACTTCATCGTGTTGGGCAGCAACTCGGTCAGTTTCATCTCGTCAAGCTTGAAGCGCAGGTTGAGCGAGGACTTGCGGCCGTTCAGGGGCAGGCCGACGGTCCCGCCACCGCCGAAGGCGGTGTTGTACTTGGTCTGGCCTTTGACCTGGACGTTCAGCGTTTCGCTGCCGTTCACGGTGAGGGCGATGTTTTTCGCGCCGAACTGGCCCGCGTCGATCTTGTTGATGCTGGTGTCGAGCGTGATCTTCGGCCTGGCGGCGGTGCCGTCGAGGTGGAAGTTGCCGTCCAGGGTGCCCTTGACGGTCCCGCCGGGAACGACGCTGCCGAGGTCAAGGCGGCGAATGGCGCCGTCGAGGTCGAGCGTGGGAGTTTTGCCGGCGATGCCGACTTTGCCCTGGGCCTGCAAAGTGCCCTTGAAAGCGCGCGCGGAGAGATGCTCGAACACGATCTCCTTGAGCGTGGCGACGGCTTTGAGGCCGATGTCGTTCACTTCGTACTGCTTCATGGCGCTGACGCGGGGAGAATTGAGGGTGAGCGCGACTTTGGGCGCGTTCGCCGTGCCGGTGATGCTGGCGGCGGCGGAGACGCTGCCGTCAAGTTCGGCGCTTGCCAGATCGGGCAAAATCTGCGCCAGGTTCTTGAGCGCAAGCGGCGAAAGACCGGCTTTCAGCGCCAAAGCCTTGTCGCCGGTAAGGCCGACCGTTCCATTGGCGGAGACGAGTGAGCCGAGGAAACGCGCCGACATATCGAGATCGGCTTTTTTGCCGTCGAGTTCGACGGTGCCGCCGATCTCGCTGGCTTTGTACTTCTGCCAGGTGACGTGCCCGTTTTTCAGCACAGCCTTGCCGCGCGGTGCTGCCGCGCTGCCGGCGATGTGCAGTTCAAGTCCGTCGAAGGCGCTCGGCCCCAGCTCGGGGACCCAGCGGCGCAACGGCGCCAGGTCGATCTTTTTCAGCGTCAGGTCGGCGCGAAGGGGCAGGTCTTTCTTGCCCGTGTCCGCTTCGGCCGAGCCGGAGACGGGAGACGAGAACAAAGATCCTTCGATCTTTTTCAGCGTCACAAGACCGTCTTTCAGCGTCGCGTTGACGGAAATGTCGCTGGAAAGGGCGCGGGCGCGCATCGCGAGCCATTCGGGCATTCCTGCGGCGGTAAGTCCCGCTTTGCCTTCGAGTTTGATCGGCTCTTTCTGGTACGCGGCGCTGAGATCGACGGAATAGGTGGTCTCGGTCGGATCGGGCTGAGCGAGGGCGAATTGATCAAGCCGCCATTGCATTTTGCCCTGCCAGTCGGCCGCGGTGACGCTTTGCGGCACGATCAGAGCCAGGGGCTCAAACGGGGTGCTGTCCGGCTTTTTCTCCGGGGAAGGAGGGAAGTCCTTGCCCGCAGCTTCGGCCAGACGAGGCAGTTCGTCCTCGTTCACGCGCACGCCGTCGGCCGCAGCGCGGAAGACGAGTTTTTTCAGCTTCCAGCTCTGTTCGGGGTCGATCGCGAAGAACAGCCGCGACGCCGCGACGATATTTTGATTTTTGGCGTCGCCGGCACGAAGGCCGGTGAGTTCATAGCCCTCAAAGGGGCTGCCGGAAAAACGGTCGAACGACACGCGCAGATGCCCGAGCGTGGCAAGGTACTTTTTCGCGCCCCACGACACGGTGTCCGTGACGACAGGGCCGCCCCAGATCAGGAGCGCGGGGATGCTGGCGATGACGGCCAGCAGCACGGCGAAGATCTTGGGGACGAGAAAACGCCGCCGTTTGGGACGCGTTTTCGGCGCTGTCGGGGATTTCTTTTTTGCAGAAACGGTTATGGTGATCGCCTCGATTCGGCGTGGATTATCATAAGCCGGCGCTTACGCGTCGAGCAGCTTCAGGACCTCTTCTTTGGACTGGACGCCGATCGACTTGGCGGCGACTTCGCCGTTTTTGAACACGACCAGCGTGGGGATGCTGCGCACGCGCAGCGAGGCGGCGATCTCCATCTGTTCGTCCACGTTGACCTTGCCGACTTTGAAGCCTTCGGCGCTTTCGGCGATCTCGTCGATGACGGGTGACATCATGCGGCAGGGGCCGCACCACGGAGCCCACAGATCGATCAGCACCGGCACGGGGCTGTTGGCGACCTCTTCGGTGAAGTTATCACGAGTGATCTCAATAGGTTTCATTGTGATTGATCCTCCTGTAATGATTCAGTTTTTCTCAGGCGGCGCTTCTTTGGCCGTGCAGATCAGCTGCGTCGCCATTCCCATCGGACAGTATACGCACCACGACCGCGGCCGGAACAGGGCCATCGTGATGAGACCGAGCACGGTCGAGGTGAGCATGACGCTGTAAAAGCCGTACGCGAACTGCGCGATCCACGGCGCTGTGCCGCCATGATATGCCCAGTGCCAGGGCAGCCGGAACGTCCACAGCAGCGTCACGGCCTGACGCAGTTCGCGCGAGCCGTTAAAGACGAGACAAGTATTCCAGAGCATGGCGCCGAACATGGCGCAAAAAAAGATCAGGAAGCTCCAGCGGAACGCCTTGCTGTACAGAAAACGCGGCGGCGCCTTGCGGCGCGAGAGCCCGAACCGGCCGCCCAGCAGCGTGAAAAGCTGGCTCCGGCCGCAGATGTGGTTGCAGAAGAACTTGTGGCCTCCGAACAGCGCGATGCCGAGCGGCAGCATCATGTTGACCAGTCCCAGCCAGGCGAAAAGGATGTTGAACAGGCCCAGCATGAAATAGACGATCTCGGCGATCCAGAGATAGTCGTACCAGTGCTTTTTCATCGTTAGGCCTCCGCCATGGAAATGATCCCGGCCGGGCATTCGTTCGCACACCTGCCGCAGCCGATGCAGCGCTGCTCGTCCACGACTGCGTACAGGCCGTGCCAGACGGCGATCGCGCCCTTGGGACAGACTTTGGCGCACGCTCCGCAGGAGACGCAGTCTTCGCGGGACACACGGGCTTTTCTGAAACGCGCGGCGCTCATTCGCATTTCCTCCTTTTGCTCAGACGTCACTCTAGTATATCTGAAAAGGAGCGTTTTGTCATACCGAAAAGAAGAAAAATGTTCGACGCGACGACGTGCGTGAGTTGTGCTAAAATAAGCACATTCGTTTTCTTAAAGAAAATTGGAATTTCTCCGCATGGAGGTCTATTGCGATGGAACGCAGCGATTTGAAAAACTGCCGGCGGGTGGTCGTCAAAGTCGGGACCAGTTCGATCACGCACAAAAACGGCAAGTTCGACATTCAGAAAATGGACCGGCTCTGCCGCGAGCTGGCTGATCTGCACAACCGCGGGCTGGACGTGATCCTCGTCTCGTCGGGCGCGGTCGCTGCCGGCATGGGACGGCTGGGCTTCACTGAAAAGCCGACGAGCCTGCCCGTCAAGCAGGCGCTGGCCGCCGTGGGGCAGGGACTGCTGATGCAGATGTACGAGAAGATCTTTTCCGAGTACGGCTGCACGGCCGCGCAGGTGCTGCTGACGCGCGTGGGATTCAACGACCGCAGCCGCTATCTCAACCTGTGCAACACGATGCACGCGCTTGCCGAGCTGGGTGTGATCCCGGTCATCAACGAGAACGACACGATCGCAGTGGACGAGCTGAAATTCGGCGACAACGACACGCTCTCGGCCCTCGTCGCCTGTGCCGCTTCGGCCGACCTGCTGATCATCCTTTCCGACATCGACGGTCTGTACGATGCCGATCCGCGCACGCACCCCGACGCGAAGCTGCTGCACGAAGTCAGTGCCGTGTCGCAGAACATCCGTGACAATTCCAGCACGAAGGGCAGTTCGCTTTCGTCCGGCGGCATGTACACCAAGATCACCGCTGCTGACGTGGTGCTTCCCGCGGGGATCCCGCTGGTGATCGCCTCCGGCGCGGAGAAGGACGTGCTGCACCGTCTGCTTGACGGAGAAAGGCTGGGCACGCTGTTCCTTCCGCCGGTCGAGCGCCGTCACGCGCGCAAACAGTGGATCGCCGCCAACCGCCCGTTCGAGTCGGTGACGGTGGATTCCGGTGCGGCGGCGGCGCTTGTGGAACGCGGCGGCAGTCTGCTGGCCAAGGGCATCACGGCCGTCAACGGCGATTTCGAGGCCGGACGTCTCGTCGCCGTGCTCGATCCGGAGGGACGCGAGATCGCCCGCGGTCTGACCAATTACGATTCCCGCGATCTGAGGAAGATCATGGGCCGCCGCAGCGACGAGTTTGAAAGCATTCTCGGCGCGCGCGATTTTGACGAAGCGATCCACCGCGACAATCTCACGGTGCTGTGATTTTTGACCGGTTTTGACCGGAAACGAAACGAGGCTGACAAACATGGATGTATCGTTGATCCTACATGAAATGGGGCAAAAGGCCCGCCGCGCGGCGGCGGAACTGGCGCTGGCGACAAGCGGAGCCAAGGACGCGGCTCTGCGCGCGATGGCGTCGGAGCTGCGCGCGCACAAGGCGGAAATTCTTGAGGCCAACCGTCTCGACGTGACCGAAGCGGAAGCCGAGGGCCTGAACAAGGCCATGGTGCAGCGCCTGACGCTTGACGACAAGCAGATCGAGGGCATGGCCAAAGGCATCGAAGAGGTGGCCGCGCTGCCCGATCCGATCGGCCGCGGCGTGAGCAGTCACATCAGTCCTGAGGGGCTGGAGATTTCCCAGGTGCGCGTGCCGCTTGGCGTGATCGGCGTGATCTACGAATCACGCCCCAATGTCACCGCCGACACCGCGTCACTGTGCCTGAAATCCGGCAACGCCGTGATCCTGCGCGGCGGCAGCGAAGCCGTGAACTCCAACCGCATCATCGCGAAGATCCTCAACGAGGCAGCGCTGGCCGAGGGGATGCCCGACGGCTGCATCCAGCTGCTCGACTTCAACGGCCGCGAGTTCACGACCGCGCTGATGGAGCTTGAAGACCTTGACGTGCTCGTTCCGCGCGGCGGCACCGGCCTGAAAGCGGCCGTGAAGGCACACTGCAAAGTTCCCTACATCATGACCGGCGACGGCGTGTGCCACATCTATTTCGCGCCCTCGGCCGATCCCGAGATGTGCGTGCCCATCGCCGTCAACGCCAAGTGTCAGAAGCCTTCGGCATGTAATGCTGTCGAGACGTTGCTGTTCCACGAGGACTGCGCGCCGGCGCTGCTTCCGGCTGTCTGCACTGCTCTGGAAGCGCACGGCGTCGAGCTTCGCGGCGACAAGAAAGCCTGCGAGCTGTTCGAGATGAAGCCGGCTACGGAAGATGACTGGGGCACGGAATATCTTGACCTGATCGTCTCGATCAAGGTGGTCTCGTCGCTTGACGAAGCGCTGGAGCACATCGCCAGATACGGCACGAAGCATTCCGAAAGCATCATCACGCGCGACTACGCCGAAGCGGAGCGTTTCCTGGATGCTGTGGACGCTGCGGCCGTGTACGTCAACGCTTCGACGCGTTTCACCGACGGCGGCGTGTTCGGCCTTGGCTGCGAGGTCGGCATCAGCACGCAGAAGCTGCACGCGCGCGGACCGATGGGCATCGAACAGCTCACCAGCACGAAATTCCGCATCCGCGGCAACGGCCAGTTCCGCCGCTAGAGGCCGGCCGTGTTGAACACAAACCAGTCAGGCGGAGAGGCAACGAAAACGGACCCGAAAAAGCGGATGCTGACAGGCGGCGTCTGCTCGTCGATCTTTCTATTCGCGCTGCCTATCATCATCGGCAACCTGTTTTTGCAGCTCTACGTGACCGTTGACGCGATCATCGTCGGGCGTTTCCTCGGGGCTCATTCGCTGGCGGCCGTCAGTGTCGCCTCGCCGATTTTGTTCGTGGTCGTCTTCTTCCTGTACGGCGGCTGTACGGGCATCTCAGTACTGATCGCGCAGGAGTTCGGTTCCGGCGACCGCAAAAAGCTTCATGAAGCGGCGGCCGCGTCTCTGATCTTCGGCGTCTGTTTCACGCTCTTCCTCACGGCGCTGTGTCTGTTCGGCGCGCGCAGCGTGCTCGTGTGGACGAAGGTGCCAGCCGAGCTTCACGACGAGACGATGCGGTATCTCAACATCGTCTTTGTCGGCCTGATCTTCTCATTCCTCTACAACTATTTCGCGTCGGTTCTGCGCGGCGTCGGCAACTCGCGCGTGCCGTTCGTGTTCCAGGTGGTCGCATCGTGCCTGCACATCGCCATGAACCTGTTTTTCGTGGGCAAATGCGGCCTCGGCGTGCGCGGCTCGGCGCTGGCGACGGTGCTGTCGCAGCTGGTCTCGTCCACGGCCTGCGTGGTCTACATCTACCGGCATGAACCGCTGCTGGCCATCCATCCTGCCGTTTTTCGGGTCGCTCGCTCAGCGCTGTCGGCTACTTTC
>JAEEGI010023061.1_pt1 | contig 12255 bp, 10 predicted proteins | sample 8958751 | NCBI WGS metagenome assembly JAEEGI01 (sample SAMN16246545, study PRJNA631951) | gut metagenome | biome: gut microbiome; feature: rumen; material: KS-attached | host: Bos | place: Iran: Karaj | collected 2018-10 | reverse complement strand
GACACGTCCTCCGGCCCCCTGTTTTATTATATAGCGATCCGGGTGCTGTGTTCCGGGACACGCTCCCGCTTGGTTGGGAGCCCACCAGCGGTACTAAGCTCCGTCTTCGCCCTGCGGCTCGCCGGTCGCTAAGTACCGGGGTCCCAAACAGTCCCTTGAACACAGTACCGCGGACCGTTGCAAAATATAAAGAAGATCCGGATCGCATGATCCTTGAACAAAGCACCGTGGACCGCGGAAATAAAAAACACAGAAGTCGCCCTCTGTGTTTTTAATCGATCGATCAGCGGCGCCGTCATTCCGGGAGCTCTATGCCTCTTTCCTTCAGCTGCCGCAGAAAATCTTCCGCAGTCCTGAACGCCATGGACTGCATGCCGCAGATAGCGGCGCCGGCAAGGTTTATCTCCCTGTCGTCCACGAAAAGGCACTCCTCCGGCACCAGTCCGAAGCGGTCCAGCAGCACGCGGTATATCTCCGGCTGGGGCTTTACCAGCTTTTCAAAAGCCGACACCACCTTCCCGTCGAAATACTCGCTGCCCGGTATGGTGTTCCAGTACTCATCGTGCAGCGATCCGGCGTTGGAAAGCAGGTATATCTTAAAGCCTGCTGCCTTTACACGCCTTACAATGTCCGCCATGCCATTTACAGGTATTACCGGATCGAACCAGCGGGTAGCAACACCCAGAGCCGCCTCGTGCAGATGTTCCGGCAGCCTTTCGCAGGCGCGCCGTGCTACCTCGAACTCGTCTATGATGCCCCAGTCGTTGAGGGACCAGTTGGCGTTGCCCCAGAAAACTTCCCTAAGGACAAGGTCCTTTTCTTCTTCCGTAATATTGTATCTGTCGGCGAAGGCCCTGGTATCGAAATGTATCAGGACCTCGCCCATGTCGAAAACAAAATTCTTTATCAATGTTTGCTCCTGCCGCGGGGAAAACGTTTACGGTTCTGTCTTAAGCTTCTTCTTGCCGAAGATCTTAGCAAAACGCTCCCTGCGCTTCTTTCTTGCCTCGAGCCTCTCGGACAGATCCCTGGCGCCCACGCCGTAGACCAGCCAAAGGATTATTCCGGAGACTATCATTATGAATACCGTGGACGCGCAGCGCCGGCCGGACGCGTTAACGTTGTAGCCGTACAGGCCTTCGTCCATGGTCATGGACTGGATCACCATGGCGTAGGTCTTGCCGTACTTGCTGGCGAACGTCGCGGACATGTCGTACTCGGTGAACAGCGCGTTGAAGTTGAGCGCGAACACCGCCAGAACGCTCGGCAGTATTATCGGCAGCTTCACCTTAAGGAAGGTCCTTATCGGGCTGGATCCAAGGTTCTTGGCCGCATCCTCCAGCTCCGAATCTATGGTGTAGAACGACGCCTTGATCATTCGCAGACTGAACGGCAGTTTGGTCACCACGTAAGCCATGATTATCAGCAGCTTAACGTTGTCCGCGTAGTACAGGTTGTTGTTTCCTACGTACCATACGGTCTCCGTGTTGAAGTAGCTCCTGTAGGAGTAGCAGATCAGTATGGTCGGCAGCAGCCAGGGGAACAGCAGCGCGTACTCCAGGAACGTGCCGGTCTTCTTATGCTTCGAGATGTAGTTGCAGGCTACCACCACTATTACGCAGGCCAGCGCGGCGGCGACGGCGGAAAGCACGAAGCTCATCTTTATTCCGCCCACTGCGTCCGCGTTGGAGAACACTCCGGAGATGGCGCCTTCGCGGGTCTTGTAGGTCCCGCGCGATGTCAGGAACTCGAAGTCCTCCTGCCCGAAGAAGTTGATCAGCGTCCAGTTGGAGAAGTCTATCCTCTTCATCCTGATCGCCGTGTAACTCTGGAAACTGAAGATTATAATCATTATTACCGGCGTCATGTATATTATGAACAGAACGTAGGCATATATGTGCGCCAGAACGTTTGCCACCGGGTTGTTGATCTTCTGCTTCTGCAGCCTGGCCTTGGTCTTGGAGACCGAAAGATAATGGCCTTTCCTTTCGTAGGCGGTAAGCACCGTCAGCAGTATTATCGTAAATATCGCCAGAATTATCGACAGCAGCGCGGCTCTTGCCTGCGGGAAGGACTCGTCCGCGGACGAGCTTCCGGCCAGCCTTACGATCTCCGGGTTTATGGAGTCGTAGCCCAGCAGTGTAGGCGAGGACATGGCGCACAGACCGGTTATGAAGGTCATTACCGTAAGCGAGAACATCGTCGGAATGAGCGTGGGCATTACTACCTTAAGCAGTACCTTGAAAGGCCCCGCGCCCATGTTCCTTGCGGCCTCTACGGTATTGTAGTCTATGCCGCGTATGGCGTTCCGCAGGAACAGCATGTGGTTGCTGGTGCACGCGAACGTCATGGTGAACACTACCGCCCCGAATCCCGTGAACCAGGTCTTGGAAAGCCCCGGGAACGCGTTGGTAAGCAGCGGCGTAAGTATTCCGTCGTTGGCGTACAAGAACATGTATCCGGTAACCAGCGCTACGCCGGAATAGATCATCGTGGTCATGTAGCCCATGCGCAGTATCTTGGCGCCCTTTATGTCGAAGTACTCGGTAAGGAGCACTATGGATATTCCCACGATGTTTACTGTTATAACAAGGATGATAGCCAGCTTCAGCGAGTTCCACACGTAGTTCTTCATGTTCCCCGCAAGGAAGAACCTTATTACCACGAACGGATCCGCCTCGCCGGAAGCGGTCTTTTCCCTGAATATGCTGGTTAGAGTATTCCAGCACGGGACCACCATGAAGCCCAGGAACAGATAGGCAAAGAATACTATGCCTATTATCCTGAAGACGAACGTGGCGTCGAAACGTTTCTCGTTAAGCATCCGCGTCCTCCCCGGGCTTGTAGCTCATGATGTTGTTTACGTTAAAGCTCATGTGGGCGATCTCGCCCTTGGTGTACGGATTGCTTCCGTCGTTCTTTTCTATTACTTTCAGGGTCTGCCCGAAAGCGTTTATCGTGTATTTGATGTAGAGCCCGTAGTACTCCGAGGACTCTACCATTGCGTCGAATACGAAGTGCTTACCGTCATCCATCTTGTTAACGTGCAGTCTTTCCAGACGGATGTAGTGGTGCCAGGACGGATCCAGATTTGCGCCGCGCTTGTTGAGCTCCGCGACTATCCCGTCCTCCAGTCTGTTTATGTCTCCTATGAAGTTGCAGACGAACTCGGTCGCCGAGTGGTTGTAGATCTCGTTGGGAGTTCCTATCTGCTCTATGTAGCCCTTGTTGAATACCGCTATGCGGTCGGAGAGCGTAAGGGCTTCTTCCTGGTCGTGCGTAACGTAGATGGACGTTATGCCGAACTCCTTCTGCATCTTCTTAAGTTCGTTGCGCAGCTGCACTCTGAGCTTGGCGTCCAGGTTGGACAGCGGCTCGTCCAGGCATATTATGCTGGGGCTCGTTACCAGAGCCCTTGCGATGGCTACCCTCTGCTGCTGTCCGCCGGAGAGCTGCGATACCGCCTTGGCGAGCTGTTCGTCGGAGAGGTCCACCTTCTTCGCGATGTCCCTCACCTTCCGGTCTATCTCGGCCTTGCTGAGTTTCTTAAGCTTAAGACCGAAGGCTATGTTGTCGTAGACCGTCATGGTCGGGAAGAGCGCGTAGCTCTGGAACACTATGCCTATGTTGCGTTTTTCGATAGGAACATGGGTAATGTCGCGGTCCTTCATGAACACGGTGCCGCTGGCAGGCTCTATGAAACCCGTAATGGTGCGCAGCGTGGTGGTCTTTCCGCAGCCGGAAGGCCCCAGGAACGTGAAGAACTCGCCCTCTTTCACGTGCACGTTAATGTCGTGCAGGGCTGTAAAATCACCGAATTTTACAACAATGTCGTTAAGCTTGATCATGATAGTCGTACCTTTCAAAAAATGGCGAGCCTGCAAGCAGGCCCGCCATCGGTTGCCGTAATGTTACTGTGCTTTCTTCTGAGTAAGAGTAGCCCAGTCGAGAGAATCCCAGTTGGGTTCTGCCGGAGCATCCTTCTGGTCTGCCCAGTAGAATCCCAGGTTGGTCATGATGTTCGTCCACTCTGCGGAGTGAGCGCCTACGTACTCTGCGTAGTTCATGTCGGTTCCTTCTACCTTGTTGAGAGCAAAGTTCTTAACGGTGTAGATCTCGGGAACGGTCGGGTAAACTGCCTTGGCCGCGTCGCTGTTGCAGGGATAGGTATCCCACTGCTCTGCCCATGCAGCCTGAGTCTCGGCTCCGCCGAACCACTCCGCGAACGCCTTTACCTGAAGGGTATCGGCCTCGCTGCGGCCTGCCTTGTCCAGGATGCCGAGGTACTCTGCGATGTAGTAGGTACCGTCTTCGACCTTAACAAGCTTGCAGGTGTCCGCGGTTACCGGCTTCTCGGAGTTGGTAGCAGCCTCGTCCAGCTTGCCGTAGAAGGCGCTGGAGTAGAAGGTGGATACCTGTACGTCGCCCTTGTTCAGCGGGTCGAATCCGTAGCTGTCTCCGGTGAATGTGCCGTTCGCGCAGTACTTCCACAGGGTCTTCCATCCGTCGACGGAGATTCCGCCTGCAGGCGAGCTGGGATCGGTGAACGCGTAGAGCATTGCATTGTTGATGTTGGAGTTGGTGGTTCCGCCTACCTTGCCCTGACGGTACCACTTGTATCCGCAGTCTACGATGTCAGCCCAGTGCTTGAATGTAAGTTCCTTGCCGTTGGTGCCTATGGCATCGTTTCTGTAGAGCATAAGAACGTTCTGGATGACCAGACCGTAGGCCTTGCCGTCGTACTTGAAGTCGCCTACCTTGCCGGCCCAGGAAGGTGTCCAGTCCGCGAGCTTTACGTTCTCGTAGGTTCCCTTTATTACCTGGCCCCAGCGGGTCTCGTTAAGGCCGAAGAGTATGTCTCCGTCCTTCTTTTCGTTGGCCATCTGAACTGCCTTATCGTCTCCCTTGTAGACGGTGCTGTCGTCCAGGGAGATCTTGAATCCGTGCTCAGCCGCATACTTCGTGAACCACTCGACACGCGGGGTATCGTTGGAGTTGGAGTATATGCGGATGACGTAGTCGGAATTCGGCTTTACTTCTTCCGGTGTGTTGTTAGCCGGTGTAGTGTTGTTTGCGGGAGTACCGCAGGCAGCAAGACCTATCACCATGCAAAGCACCAGAACGATCGCTAATACTTTTTTCATAGATTCCTCCTCATTAAAATGCGGGCGTCTATATTTCCACCCGCCGTTTATATTGTAGAACAACGTTAACAAATAGTCAAGCCGGACGTTGCCGCCCGGCTTTCGATGCTTTTACTATCCCTTATATGAATCCGTTATCCTTAAGCCACTGCGCGCTCTCTTCCGGAGCGTAGCTCTCTATTGCGGCCGTCGCATCCGGTGTAAGCTCTTCGGCCAGATCCAGAAGAGCCTTCATGTCTATGCTGCCGTTTCCCAGAGCCAGATGCCTGTCGCCCCAGCTGCGCCGGCCCTCCTTTGGAGCGCCGAAGTTGTTGTGTATGTGGTAATGCGATATGTACGGCGCGCAGACCCTCAGCCAGTCTATGGGAGCGATCGGAGATAGGTTGGCATGGCCCACGTCCAGACACATCCTAAGGCGCGGATCGTCCACGCCGCGGATTATTCCCAGTATAAGCTCCGGGTCGTTTTCCGTAACGTTCTCCACGCAGATGGTTATGTTCTGCGGATGCTCCGCAAGGAAGCGTTTCCAGAACTCCACATGTTTGGCTGTGAACCAGGATGAATAGTAGATCTCGTCGTAGAAGTTGGCGTGGACTATCATCTTGTCCGCGCCGAAGCGCACGCAGTACTCCACGGTCTTGTCGTAGCGGTCCCACGCAACGGCAGCCACCTTCTTGTCTATGGCCATGGGGAAGAGTTCGTTATACGGCGCGTGCAGGGACTTGTCCTTTACCGCGGCGGCGTTGTATTCCACGTGCGGCAATACTTCGTCGAACTTGTCGTCCATGTTCTCCGATATGCAGAATTCCGCTATCTCCAGGCCCATGCCGTATTGCTGCGCAATGGGCGCGGTGCGGTCCACGTAGCTGATGGTCTCCCAGCCGTTGTCGTCCGCTTCGTCGACTACGTCGGAAATGGTAGAGATATAGTATTTCATGAATTCCTCCTGATCAACGGCCGGTCCTCTGCCGAAGACGGCACGTCGCTGCTTACCTTACGATATGGTCCTGCGCCTTGCGTTCCTGAAGCTGATCTCGGTCCGGACCTCCAGAACGAACGGCATAAGACAAAGAGCCGCATACAAAACGCAGAAAATGACTGACGCCGCGGTAAACGGCGGAATAATTATCCTTGGTGAAAACGACGCGGCAGTCTGCTTAAGCAGCATTGCCGTTACGCAGCCCGAAATAAAGAAGAACATGACCACCACGAAAACTCTGTCGCGGTCGTCGAAGCGGTAGATGGAGAAAGCCCTGCGGCCCCTCAGCAGGCTGCCGCGGCTCCTCATGGAGTCCGAAGCATTGCCGAACGCTTCTATTATCCAGCTTATCATTATGGAGAATATCCTTATCCAGTTACGGACCATTCCAAACGGCCCGCCCTGCGAAGCGCCTTTGCCGATGCCCTTTTGCGCAGTATTAATGCGCCCGGTCTCCCTTTTGATGCGGGGCACCATACGCAGCAGCACAGCCAGGAACAGCGCCAGACGCGGGCTTATCCGCCCGAACAAGTATACGACCTTGTCCGCGGACACCACTGAGTGCACGCACGACATCCACATTATTACCGCAGCCGCCGCAAACCCTGTGCACAGGCCGCAGACTAAAGCTTCAAGCGTCATGTTGTTGCCTATGGAGTTCTGCCACAGGACCGTGGCGCCGAAATGGTTGAAAGAAATGTAGTACCACATGAACGCGGCAATGAACGGCAGCAGCGCAAGGTCGAATATCAGACCGTTCCACCCGTTGCGCTTAACGCTGTATATGAAAGCGCAGACGTAGGAGACTGCCACGTAAGCCGGGTTCGTAAAGAGGACCGCTCCGGCTATGACAGCCGCAAAGAATATGAAATTGACCGCCGGGTGACAGCGTTCAAATCCCATCCTCGTCCTCCATCATTCCGTATTTAAGCTTTACACGGTCCAGCTTTTCCAGGAAAGGCTTTCCGAATATAAGCATCACAAGTATGGTGCAGAGCCCCTGCATGGCGTTCACCGGAATACCGGCAACAAAGGTTGCTATGACGGCTTCCTTGTTGATCTCCGTAAGCATAAGGAACACGCTGGAAAGGTCCAGCAGAGGCCCTATCCACAAGAGGCACATGAAGAATCCGAAGATCGCCATAACTACGGGCTTTCTGGGCAGAAGCTTCTTCTGATACACGAAGCCCGCAAGCATGCCGCCGGCTCCGTAGCCCAGCATCTGCCAAGGCGTGTACGGGCCCTGTCCGGCGAAGAAGTTTCCGCCGAAAGCGGTTATCGCGCCTACCATGAATCCAACCTCCGGTCCGAAAGCCATGCCGGAGAGCATGATAATGGCAAATGCAGGTTTAAAGTGCGGGATGGGGATCACCACCCTGCCCGCTATGGCCACGGCGCAGAGTATCGCGATCACTACAAGTTCCCTGGCCTGAGGCTTTCTGCCTTCGAACGCCATGAAAAACGGCACCAGAAGCTCGATTATTATAAGAGTTCCGGTTATGTAGTGGCTGCGTCCCGGGATCTTTGTCCCGAGCCAGATGGTAAGCGGGATGCAGATCAGGAACACTATTAATGTTGCAATGTGAGACTTTTTCATGACAGGTCGTTACGCTGCGGCGGCAGCGGCTTTATGCAGTTAAAGGTTTTTTCTGTAAAGCTGGGCAACGTCCTCCGCCGTTACCGCGTTGGTGAACACGTGGCGGCTCATGCGGTTGGCTGCCGTTGTATAGAAGCTGTTGCTTCCGAAGAAGCGCCTGGGACTGTCCGTGGTAAGCACCTGCCCGTCGAAGAACATGGATACCAGATCCGCGTATCTTGCGCAGAACTCAACGTCGTGCGACACCATGATTATCGTAAGGCCTTTCGCCTTAAGGTCTGCGAGTATGCCTGCCAGAGTCTCCTTAAAGAAACTGTCTATGCCCTTGGTGGGCTCGTCAAGAAGCAGAAGCCTAGGCTCCGTAAGGAGGACCTTGGCCATTGCCGCCCTCTGCTGCTCGCCGCCGGAAAGATCGTACGGGTGATTCTCCAGCAAGCCTTCTATCTGGCAGAGCTTTGCCATTGCAAGGACTTTTTCCTTGTCCTTGTTCATCTCCTCCAGGTCTTCCCTTACCGTCTTCTTAACGAAGAGACTCTTGGGATCCTGCGGCAGCATCGCCAGGCAGCCCTTGTAGAGCTCCTGCGACGTATATTTTTCGAACGGCTTGCCGAACACCTTTATCTTGCCTCTGTAGGGCTTAAGGATGCCGCAGACAGCCTTGAGCGTTGTGGATTTTCCGGCTCCGTTGCCTCCCACTATGGCGTACAGGGTGCCCTTCGGGACCTCGGCGCTTACGCCGCGCAGAATGTCCGGGCTGTCCTTTTCGTAGCGGAACCACAGTTCGTGCAGCGAAAGAGCGGGATCCTCCACCTCGTCGTTGAACTTCTCCGCCTCCAGAACTCCTCCGGCCGGCGGCTGGGGGAATGCTTTAGAGAGCCAGGTGCGCCCCTCTCTTACCGTAAGCGGGCAGGACTGGGCGTCCGCGTGCGCATCATCTCCGAGAGCGGAATAGAACACTCTTACAGGAGTGGGCATGGCAGCGAACATGTCGTTCTTCTGCTCGTGCAGCAGTCTGCCTATGTCGCGGGGCCTGCCGTCCGCTATTATCTTTCCGCCGTCCATTACTATGGCGCGGTCCGCGTGCGGGAATATGTCCTCGAGCCTGTGCTCCGTTATGATGACGGTAGTTCCGAGCTCTGTATTTATCTTTCTTACTGTGTTGAGGAAATCCGACGCAGCTATGGGATCCAGCTGGCTGGTGGGCTCGTCCAGTATAAGAACTTCCGGCTGCATGGCCATGATGGACGCCAGGTTAAGAAGCTGCTTCTGGCCGCCGGAAAGCGTTGCCACGTCCTTGTGGAACCAGTCCGCGATGCCGAAATAGCAGGCCATCTCAGCCACACGTCCGCGCATGGTCTTCTGATCGGTGCCAAGGCTCTCAAGCCCGAACGCAAGTTCGTGCCATACCTTATCCGTAACTATCTGGTCGTCCGGATCCTGCATAACGTATCCTATCCTGGAAGCCTGATCCCTGTCGGAGACTTCTTCCAGCGGAACGCCGCAGAACAGCACCTGACCGGTCTTTTTTCCGTGAGGCGCAAGCACCGTCTTAAGCTGCCTAAGAAGCGTGGTCTTTCCGCTTCCGGACCTTCCGCACAGAACGATGTATTCGCCCCTTTCTATGGAAAGGCTTACAGCGTCCAGCGATTTTTTCCCTTTGGCGGCAGGATAAGAAAAACTCAGATCCCGGATCTCAAACTGTGCCACTTGATGTCCTCCTTTATCCTAAGCGCTGCCGGCAGAAACACGAATGCGCAGTACGCCAGCAGGCCAATGATGTTCTTTCCTTTTACCGGCGCAATGTTGAACGCCGGAGTATATTCCGCTGCCGCGGCTCCGTTAACGGCAGAAACTATAACTGCCACAGTAAGAGCCGCTAATATTACCATACAGACAGTATCCGCAGCGGTAAACCTGTAAACGTTGAAACTGCTGCGTTTTCCGCTCCCGAAGCCCCTTGCCCTCATGGAGTCGGACGTCACCACGCCTCCCTCGAAGGCCCAGGACGTAAGAGCTCCCAGGACCAGCAGTCCGTCCTCCAGCTTTGCCTTTTTACCGGCTCCTTCCGCCGCTCCTTTGCCCACGGACTTGCGTGCCCCGGAAAGCTGCCTTGCTTTGCGGAACAGGTTGGGGACCATGCGCAGCACCATCACCAGAAGAAGACTTATGGACGGCGCGACGCCTCCGAATAGCCCCCAGAACTTATCGCTGGTCATTACGGCGTTATAACAGCCGAACCACAGGAACATGGAAGCCAGCATGCCTCCGGCGGAAGCTCCGTAGCAGAGCGCCTCCAGAGTATAGGGCCTTCCGAAAAGCATAAAAAGCACATGCTCCCCGTAGGTGTTGAAAAGCGGGTTTATTACTGTTATGAAAACAAACAGCGGCAGGACCAGGAGCAGCATCTTCAGGCCCTTTCTGCCGTTTAACAGCATGTAATATGCACCGGCACCCACAAGCGACACAGCAAGATACGCAGGGTGCTGGAACATTACGCCCGACAATATGGCTATCACGAAAAACGCGAAATTAACTGCAGGATGGAATTTTGAGAAAGCGTCTGTAGTCATCCCTTGGATCGTCCTCAAGCCTCAGTAGTTAGATCCTCCCACGTCCGCTCCCAGACCCTTGCAGGTGTAGAGCCAGACTATCTCGTCGTCCTTGCTGAGCTTATAGTTGGAGCAGCCGTAGTTGGGAAACTTGCCGTTTACTTTGTACATCCAGCCGGATTCAGGTCCGCAGTCGAACTCGTAAATGTGACCTATGCCCTCTATGTAGCTGCTGTTGTAAGCGGGGTTGTAGCTGTACTCCAGCTGTCTTCCGTATGTGGAGCAGGCGCGCTTAAGCGCATCGAAAACGGTCTCGCCCTCCGTAAACTCTATCTTCCTGCGGCCGAGAATGTAGCCGTTCTCAGGAACGTACTGGGCCTTGGCCGGGTCCAGATCGTCCATGTTGTTGAGTATCGTGTCGCAGCGTATCGTAACGTAGCAGTAGGTCTTCTTAGCTTCTTCCTCTGCTTTTCTGCGCTCCTCTTCTTCTTTAGCCTTGCGCTCTGCTTCTTCTTTGGCTTTGCGCTCTTCTTCTGCCTTTCTGGCAGCTTCCTCCGCAGCCTTGCGGTCCTCTTCCGCTTTCTTTGCCGCTTCTTCCTCGGCCTTACGGCGCTCTTCCTCTGCCTTTCTGGCCGCCTCTTCTTCCGCCTTTCTGGCAGCTTCTTCCGCAGCCTTGCGCGCGGCCTCTTCCGCTTCCGCTGTGCGCCTTTCCTCCAGGGCCTCCAGTTCCGCCTTTGCGAATACCAGGCCCGCGGCATCTCCGGCTGCCTTAAGCTGCGCTATTTCAAAGTCGTTAAGACTGTTGATGTCTATCTTCTTTACGGACGGATCCGCACCCGCCCACACCTTTTCTTCGCCGGCCTTTACGCCGTCCGCCTCGCCGCCGAACACGCTCAGCTTCTGCGAAGCCTCCTGTACCTGCAGGGACGCAGCGGCCTTTTTAAGCGATATTTCATTTCCGCCGAACGAAAGAGCCACCGCAGCATCTTCCGCACGCACAAACGCCTCTCCGAGGCCTACAGACAGTGCTAAAGCATTCTCCGACGGATCTGTAACTTCCGCACGGGAATTCCGGCTTAGAACTACGCTGCTTTCTCCGGCTGCTATCTTTACCGACGAACCTTCCGGACAGCTTATCTTGTCGCCTTTTGCCAGAGCCATGCCTTTTTCCGCGTTTACGGCTACTCCGCCGCGTTCTATGGATACAAGGCCCTTAACGTCCGCCAGCACCGCAGCGTCCGCGGGCTTCCCGAACCACCCCAGTATCTTTCCAGCGGCAAACACACCTGCGGCAAGCACCACCGCTATCACAGCGATCATTATGATGTTGGATCTGCGTTTTTTACTCATGGTCCGGCCCTCTAAAAAAACAGTGAATAATTTTATATATTATATCACACTTTATGTGTTTTCCGTTTATTAAACCAGAATACTCAGGGCGGTATCATCGCCGCCCTGAGTACATTTAAACTAACTTGCTTTATGGAAGGTCATTACTCTTCCTTGCGCTTTCTGCCGAGGACCAATGCTGCTGCACCGCAGATGACTGCTGCTGCGCAGATGCAGCCCCACAGCCAGATCTGACTGGAGTCTCCGGTATTAGGAACCTCGTCGGCCCTTGTTACCATGGCTCCCGGGGACAGGCTGTCGAACTTAGCCGTAACAGTCTTGCCCTTTCCGGAGCCGACTACTTCCCAGGCCTTCTTCTCTGCATCGTAGTGATAGATGTAGACCGTCTTGTCCTGGTCCTTCTCGTCTACCGCAAATTCAACAGTCACCGGGAACTTGGTGTCTTCCGGAACGACTATGTCTCTCTGCCACGGTATCTCGATCTTGTCCGTTTCGTCCAGTTCATCGTTAACGCTTATTGCGACAGGCTTGGTGAGCTTTACGCCTTCCTCGATGTCCGCATAGCTGAACTTTACTTCGTTGCCGTCCTTATCAGTGATCTTTACGATCGGGCCTTCCAGAGTCTCGGACTCTTCC